>Ga0181518_10000342_pt1 | contig 53148 bp, 42 predicted proteins | sample PEATcosm2014_Bin_28_FD_119751 | JGI IMG/M metagenome (GOLD analysis project Ga0181518, IMG submission 119751) | Peatland microbial communities from MTU Mesocosm Facility, Houghton, MI, USA - PEATcosm2014_Bin01_60_metaG | ecosystem: Environmental > Terrestrial > Soil > Wetlands > Peat | place...
AAGGCAGAGCCGATGCAGGTGCGGATGCCGGCGCCGAACGGCAGATAGGCGTAGCGGTCGATGTCGTGCTTGGCCTTGCCGAGAAAGCGGCTTGGATCGAACATATCCGGGTCGCGCCAATACATGTCGTGCCGGTGCAGCACATAGGGTGCGATCACCACCATCGAGCCGCGCTTGACCTTTTCGCCGCCGAGCTGGTCGGGACCCATGGCCACGCGGCTGATCGCGGCGATCGGCGGATATAGCCTGATCGCCTCGTCGATGACGGCGCGGGTCTCGACCAGCCGGTCGGCAAGCCCGGTGATCGGGCCGTCGAGCTCGCGCTGCGCCTCCTGCTCGACGCGCGCGCGCCATTCTTGCGATTGCGACAACAGGAACAGCGACCAGGTGATGGTGTTCGCCGTGGTCTCGTGACCCGCGGCGATGAAGGTGAGAATGTTGGAGCGCACCTCGGCCTCGGTCATGCGCTGGCCGGTTTCCGGATCAAGCGCGCCGAGCAGCAGCGTGAGGATATCGTTGGCGGCGCCGCCGGACTTGGCGCTCAGCCGCCGGCGCCGCGTGGCGATGATCTCGTCTATCGCGGCCTCGAAAAACCGCAAGGTCGAACGGACGCGCCAATGCGACAGCCGCGGTATCGACGGTGGCAAGCCGATCAGGTCGAGCGGGTCGATCTTGCCGACGGTGTTGAAATACACGCCCATCGCGTCGCGGAGCTCTTCCGCATCGCGGCCGAAGCCGTCGGAAAAGATCGTTCGTTCCAGCACGTCGAGCGTCAGCCGCGATGCTTCGGCGGCGACGTCGATGGTGGTGCCGTCCTTGGCGCGCCAGCGCGCGGTCAGCGCGTTGGCGGCGTCCATCATCGCCGGCGCGAAATCCATGATGGTCTTGCGCGCGAAGACCGGCGCCAGAATGCGGCGCTGGGTGCGCCATTGCTCGTTCTCGGCGCTGAGCAGACCGTCGCCGAGCCCGGCCGACAGCACGCGGCGCTGGATCGAGTCTTTCTGATAGTTGCCGGCATTGTCGAGCAGCACGCGCCGGATGGCGGCCGGCTCATGGACCAGGAGAACGTGCTTGAACGGCAGGCCGCCGACCACGACCGGCTTCTCGAAATGCTCCCGCGTCCAGCATTCCAGCGGATTGCGCTTGAGCGTCGAGATCAGCCGCAGCACGCCGAGCGGCTTGGGCTGCGGGATCGGTGCGGGCGGACGATAAAGCGACGCGGATGCGGTGGAGCGGTTCGCCGGCTGAGCGCTAAGCAGAGTGCCATGCATAATCTTGCGCCCGCCCCTAGAGCGCTCAATGCCCGCGCACAACCCAGCCCCGATGCGCAAGCACGAGAGTCGTTGCCTATGAATCGAGAGTGCGAGCGAGGTTATATCTTGTCAAGACAAAGGCAGGCCCGCGGTGGGGTTCGCACAGCCGATTGCGGGCGAAAGTTGCCGCGTTGCTACACCCCGTAAATTTCCGTTTATGCCGAAGCGCTTGACGGTGATGGCTTCAGCGCCGGCCGAACAGTTTATCGAGCAGCCAGAAATCAAGGCCGCTGCTATTGCGTTGATTGCCGCGCTCGGTGGCGGCGCCGGCGCCGGTTTCGTCGCTGCCGCGCGGCGCTTGCGCCTGGACCGGCGCCGTTGGCGTGAACCAGCCGCCGTCGCTCAGGCCTGGCAGCGCCGACGGCGCGATGCCTTGATGCGCGGTTCGCATGAACCGGCTCCAGATTTCCACCGGCAGGCCACCGCCGACCGCTTTCTTGGTCGGCGAATTGTCGTCGTTGCCGAGCCAGACTCCGGTGACGAGGCGGGAGGTGTAGCCGATGAACCAGGCGTCGCGGAAATCCTGGCTGGTTCCGGTCTTGCCGGCGGCGAGCCAGCCCGGCAGGTCGGCGCGGCGCGCCGTGCCGCTGACCAAGGTCTCGCGCATCATCGTGTTCATCATGCCAATATAGCGCGGGTCGACGACGCGACCGAGCGCCTGGGTCGAGCGCGTATAAAGCGTCTTGCCGTCGGTCGCGCGGATACGCTCGACCACGTGCGGCGCCACGGCGAGACCGCCGTTGGCGAAAGTGGCATAGGCCGATACTAGCTCGATGACGGAGACTTCCGAGGTGCCGAGCGCGATCGAGGCGTTGGGCTCGAGCTTCGATTCGATGCCGAGCCGATAGGCGGTGCGCACCACGGCGGGCGGGCCGACTTCCATGGTCAGCCGCACCGACACCGTATTGAGCGAATTGGCCAGCGCCTGGGTCAGCGTCACCGGCCCGAGATATTCATGCTCGAAATTTTCCGGCCGCCAGCCCTGGACCGAGATCGGCTTGTCCTCGCGCACCGTGTCGGGGGTGAGCCCGTGCTCGAGCGCGGTGAGATAGACGAACGGCTTGAACGCCGAGCCGGGCTGGCGCCGCGCCGCGATGGCGCGGTTGAACTGGCTCTCGGCATAATTGCGGCCGCCGACCAGCGCGCGCACGATGCCGTCCGGCGTCATCGCCACCAGCGCGCCTTCGCTGACATCGAGCTTGTCGCCTTTCTGCGCCAAGACATCGTCGAGCGATTGCTCAGCCGCGGTCTGCAGCGCCGGATCGATCGAGGTCTCGACCACGATGTCCTGGTCGACATGGCCGATCAGGTCGTCGACCGCGTCCATCACCCAGTCGGCGACGTAATTGACCGAGCCGCCGCCGGACGGTTTTATCGCCCGCGCCGGCGTGATCAGCGCGCGCTTGGCGGCCTCGTCGCCGATCATTTTCAATTCCGCCATCGCCGCGATCACCATGCCGGCGCGGCGCTCGGCGCCGTCGGGATTGCGAGTCGGCGCCAGCCGCGACGGCGATTGCACCAGGCCGGCCAGCATCGCCGCTTCCGGCAGCGTCAGTTTACGCGCCGATTTGCCGAAATAGCGCTGCGCCGCCGCCTCGATGCCGTAGGCGCCGGAGCCGAAATAGACGCGGTTCAAATAAAGCTCGAGGATCTGCGCCTTGGAGAACTTGTGCTCGAGCCACAGCGCCAGCACCGCCTCCTGCAGCTTGCGCGTCACCGTGCGTTCCTGGGTCAGGAACAAATTCTTGGCGAGCTGCTGGGTGATGGTCGAGCCGCCCTGCGTGGCGCCGCGATGCAATACGTCGCGCGCGCCGGCGCGCAAAATGCCCCATGGATCGATGCCATGGTGCGAGTAGAAGCGGCGGTCCTCGATGGCGACGAACGCGTTCGGCACATAATCCGGCAATTCGCGCAGCGGCACTTCGGCGCCGCCCATGTCGCCGCGGGTGGCGAGCGTCGCGCCGTTTGCGCCGAGGATCAGCACCGAGGGCGGCCGCTTGGGGATTTCCAGCGACTGGATCGGCGGCAGATGGGCGCCGATCCAGACCAATAGGCCGATGGCGGCGATCACCGCCCACAGCGCCAGCACCGCGCCCCAATAGATCAGCCGGCCGAAGCCGGAGCGCTGCTTGCCGGCGCGTTTTTTCCTGGTGGGTTGCCGGGATGGGGAATCGTCGCGCTGGCGGCGTGGCGCGGGCGCGCCGCCGTTGCGATCCTGCGGCCGCGGCCGGACGTCGGCGTTACGCTTTTTGCCGGCCTGTCGCGACGCCATGTCCCGTCCCCAGCGCGAGAACGCGCTGCCGGCCACGGTAGAGAGTGCGGTTTAAGGGGCGGTTACTCGGCTACTTTTCACCTCTCCCCGCTGCGCGGGGAGAGGTCGAACGAGCGGAGCGAGCGAGGGTGAGGGGGCCTCTCAGCGATTCTGAGCCCTCGAGTTCAAGCCCAGCGGAGAGGCCCCCTCACTCCAACCCTCTCCCCGCAAGCGGGGAGAGGGAGGAGTTACCCCGCGGCGGCTTCCTTCGCCGGCTTCGTCTCGGCGCTCTGTGCCGCAAACACCGCGATCAGCGGGCGCTTGATGGCCATCTGCCGCGTCGGCTCGGAAATTTGCGCGCCGAGGAGATCGGTGACGTAGAACACGTCGACCACCCGCTCGCCGAAGGTCGCGACGTGGGCCGAGGCGATGTTGAGGTTGAGCTTCGACAGCGACGCGGTCAGTTCATAGAGCAGGCCGGGGCGGTCGAGGCCGGTGACCTCGACCACGGTGTAGCGGGCCGACCATTGGTTGTTGATGGTCACTTCCGGCTCGATAGCGAAGGCCCTGAGCCTGCCCTTCGGCGCCGCGCGCTTGGCCACCACGTCGGGCAGTTTTAGCTCGCCGCGCACCGCCTGCTCGATGGCATTGCCGATGCGTGCGGCGCGGCGCGCCTCGTCCTCGTCGCGCTCGAACTCGCGCGACACCGAGATGGTGTCGAGCGCGAGCCCATCGGTCGTGGTGTAGATCTGGGCGTCGACGATATTGGCGCCGGCGAGCGCACAGGCGCCGGCGATGATCGACAACAGCCACGGATGATCGGGCGCGAACACCGTGAGTTCGGTGACGCCGCGCGAGGCATCGAAGCCGACGCTGGTGGCGAGCCTTTTGCTGGACTCTTCGCTGGCGCGCACGAAGCGCGCATGCGCCAGCTTGTGCGGCATGTCGACCTTGAGCCAATAGGCCGGATAGTGCCGCGCGATATAGGCGTCGAGTTTTTCCACCGGCCAATCCTTGATCTCGGCGCGGAATTCCGATTGCGCGGCGGCGACACGCTGCGCGCGGTTGACCTCCGAAAAGCCGCCGGTGAGCACCGGCTCGGTCTCGTAATAGAGCGTGCGCAGAAGCTGTGCCTTCCAGCCGTTCCACACCCCGGGGCCGACGGCGCGGATGTCGGCCGTGGTCAGGATGGTGAGCAGTTTCAGGCGCTCCAATGACTGCGCCACGGCGGCGAAATTCTCTATTGTCTTGCGGTCGGACAAATCGCGCGACTGCGCCACGGTCGACATCACCAGATGCACCTCGACCAGCCAGGCGACCAGCTCGGTGTCGGCTGCCGACATACCCAATCTCGGACAAAGCCGGCGCGCGATGCGGGCGCCGCCGATCGAGTGATCCTCGACCCGCCCTTTGGCGATGTCGTGCAGGAACAGCGCGACATAGAGCACGGTGCGGTGCTCCGGCTGGATCGTGCGAACCAAATCGTTGGCCAGCGTGAATTCGCGGTTCTCGCCGCGCTCGATCTCGTTGAGCACGCCGATGCAGCGCAACAGATGCTCGTCCACCGTATAGTGGTGATACATGTTGAACTGCATCATCGCCACGATGCGGCCGAAGGCGCGGACGAATTCGCCGAGCACGCCGGCCTCGTTCATGCGCCGCAGCACGGTCTCGGCATCGTTCTTCGAAGTGAGGATTTCGAGAAACAGCCGGTTGGCTTCCTTATTCTCGCGCAAATCCTTGTCGATCAGCTTCAGCGAATGGGTGGCGCGGCGCATGGCTTCGGGATGGATGGCCAGATTGTGCTTTTGCGCCAGGTAGAACAGGCGGATCAGGTTGACCGGGTCGCGGGCGAAGACCTTTGGCCCGGCGATGTTGATGCGGTTGTTGTCGATGACGAAATCGTCGGTTTCGGTCAGCCGTTGCGGGCTGCGCGCCGGGCGCAGCCGCGCGATGATGCGGCTCAAGACCGGCGCCGGCATCGCCTGGCGTTCCTCGAGGCCGGCGCACAGGATCGCGGTGAGATCGCCGACGTGCTTGGCGGTGAGGAAGTAGTGCTTCATGAAGCGCTCGACGTCGCGCAAGCCAGGATGCTCGGTGTAGCCGAGCCGCACCGCGATATCGCGCTGGATGTCGAACGACAGCCGCTCCTCGGCGCGGCCGGCGAGAAAATGCATGTTGCAGCGGACCGACCACAGGAAATCTTCGCAGCGGCGGAACATCACGTATTCGTCACGGTCGAAGACGCCGCGCTTGATCAATTCCTCGGGCTCGCGCACGCGGTAGACGTATTTGGCGATCCAGAACAAAGTGTGCAGGTCGCGCAGGCCACCCTTGCCGTCCTTGACGTTGGGCTCGACCAGATAGCGCGACTGCCCGGCGCGGCGATGGCGCTCCTCGCGCTCGGCGAGCTTGGCGGCGACGAATTCTGGCGCTGTGCCCTGTACCACTTCCTTGTCGAAGCGCGTGGTCAGTTCCTCGTAGAGTTTTGCATCGCCGAGTAGATGCCGCGCTTCGAGCAGCGTGGTGCGGATGGTCATGTCGGCCTTGGCCTGGCGGATACATTCGCTCACCGACCGCGTCGCATGGCCGACTTTGAGCCCCATGTCCCACAGGCAATAGAGCAGCGCCTCGGCGACGGATTCGCCCCAGGCGGTCTGCTTGTACGGCAGCAGGAAAAGCAGATCGATGTCGGAGCCCGGCGCCAATAGCCCACGGCCATAACCGCCGGTGGCGACCACCGCCATGTGTTCGGCTTCCGACGGCACCTGCGTCGGATAGATCTCGCTGCCGATGAACTCGAACAGGATACGGATGATCTCGTCCTGCAACCGACACAGCCGCTCGGCGCAGCGGCGGCCGTGGCGGTCCTTGAGCAACAATTGCTCGGCGCGTGAGCGCGCCTGCGTCAGCGCCGATTTCAACCGCAGCGCCACCGCGGTGCGCAATTCGCGCTCGCGGCCGGCATGGGTTTTGGCCAGCGCCTTGAGATCGGCGACGATGGCCGCGCTGTCGATGAGCTCGACCTCGGTGCGCGGCGATCGTTGCGTGTCCAGCATCATCGTATCGGCATAGCGGAGGTGTGGTGCGCTGTCATCGTGCGCCGCGGTGCTTGCGGAAATCAGCGCGCCGCTTGGCCTATGGGCGGGAGGATGAAAATACTGTATCATGCTCATATGGTAGTATTTATTTCTAATTGACGGCTCATAATTGGTATCCTAGAGAAATAAAACAGCGCCGATTTGAGCGAGCAGCTTGCGGGCGCTTAACAAGTGCAGCTAAAGCGCGGGGCCTGCCCCGTCGCCTCGCTTAAGATGGCGGGCCGTCAAAATCCCGCCTCCAACTGTGATCGTGTTGCGTGTGACAGCGTTGACGCGATCCGAACCGGAGGACGTCATGCTTTCACGCCGTCACTTGCTTGCCTCTGCCGCCGCCGCAACACTGATGCCGGCCGGCCTCGCGCGCGCCGCCGGCAAGCCCACGGAAATTCGCATCGATTGGGCGACCTACAATCCGGTCTCCATGGTGCTCAAGGACAAGGGCCTGCTCGAAAAAGAATTCGAGAAGGACGGCATTGGCATTCGCTGGGTGCAGACGCTCGGCTCCAACAAGGCGCTGGAATTCCTCAACGCCGGCTCGATCGATTTCGGTTCGACCGCCGGCTCGGCGGCGCTGCTGGGGCGGATCAACGGCAATCCGATCAAGTCGATCTACGTTTTCTCGCGCCCGGAGTGGACCGCGCTGGTGACGCGCAAGGACACGCCGATCAACAAGATCGAGGATTTGAGGGGCAAGCGCGTCGCGGTGACCCGCGGCACCGATCCGCACATCTTCCTGGTGCGGGCGCTGCTTTCGGTCGGCATGAGCGAAAAGGACATCCAGCCGGTGCTGCTGCAGCATCCCGACGGCAAGATCGCGCTGATCCGCGGCGACGTCGATGCCTGGGCCGGCCTCGATCCGATGATGGCGGCGGCGCAGGTCGAGGACGGCGCCCGGCTGTTCTATCGCAACAAGGCGGCCAACACCTGGGGCATCCTCAATTCGAGCGAGGAGTTCCTGAAAAACTATCCCGACCTGACCAAGCGCGTGCTCGCGGTTTACGAACAGGCGCGCAAATATTGCCTGGCCAACTACGATGACGAAAAGCGCGTCTTCATGGACGTGACCAAGCTGCCCGGCGCGGTGGTCGACATCCAGCTCAAGGAACGCACCGAGCTCACATTCAACCGCGTCGGTCCGGAGCAGCGCGACTCCATCCTGCAAGCCGGCCTCGCCTTGCAGCAGGCGGGCGTGATCCCGGCCAATGTCGACGTGAAGCAGACCCTCAACGATCTGGTCGACGACCGCTACGTCGGCGCTTAGTCGAGGGGGCGGCCGGCCACCACATTGATTTTGCGGCGGGCAGCATGTCTCCTGTGACGATGACCATTGCCGCCCAAAACACTGGGAGCGAAGGCACACCAAGTGAAGCCGCCCCGGTGGAGCGGGCGAGTGCGCGACCCTGGTCGCGGCGTTTGATGCGGCCGGCGCTCGGCCTGGCGCTGCCTGTCGTACTTGCGGTGGCGTGGGAATTCATCGTGCGGATGGGTTGGGCCTCCGGCCGGCTGGCGCCGCCGCCCTCGGTGATCTTCGCGACTTTCGTCGATCTGGCGCGCACCGGTGAGTTGCAACGCCATACGCTGGTGACGCTGGGGCGGGTCGCCGCCGGCTTTGGCATCGGCGTCGCCGCCGCCACGGTGATCGGCGCCGCCGCCGGCTATTCGCCGCTGGTGCGCCGTCTGATCGATCCGAGCATTCAGGGCCTGCGTGCCATCCCGTCGATCGCCTGGGTGCCGCTGTTCATTCTCTGGCTGGGGATTTTCGAAGCGTCGAAAGTGACGCTGATCGCGGTCGGCGTGTTCTTTCCGGTCTATCTCGGCCTGATGGGCGCGATCCAATCGGTCGATCGCAAGCTGGTCGAAGTCGGCCGCGCCTTCCGCTTGAGCGATGTCGAGATGGTGCGCCGCATTTTGCTGCCGGCGGTGCTGCCGGCCTATGTGATCTCGCTGCGCTCGGGCCTTGGGCTCGGCTGGATGTTCGTCATCGCCGCCGAGTTGATGGGCGCGTCCGAAGGCCTCGGCTATCTGCTGATCGATGGCCAGCAGCTCGGCAAGCCGGCGGAGATCGTCGCCGCCATCGTCGCCTTTGCCATCGTCGGCAAGGCGACCGATTGGCTGATCGTGCTCGCCGCCGCGCCGTTTTTGCGCTGGGAAGACGTGGTGCGGCAGGACTAGCTTTCGGGATCTCATGCAGCACGCCGAACGCTCAGCGCCTTGGTGGCAAGTCTTCATCGACGAAATCGACAAATTGCCAGTTTCACAGCAAACCGACCGTCTCGCAAAACTGGCGCTTATGTTGGCCGCACGGCGTGAGCGTAAATCTGCGGCAAACATTGCGCTTCGGGCATGGCGTCAAGAACAGGAAGCTGGAGGCGACGCAGATAACTACACGGTGCGGCGAGCATTGCGCGCCGCGACCCCTGGCTATCACGTTCACATTTCCACCGACGCGCAACGTATAGCGGCCTGGCAAGCGTCACTCGCCGAAGTAACAAAACCGGGAATGCTTGCGCTCGAGATCGGCACGGGCAGCGGCATCCTCGCCATGTTGGCCGCCCGAGCCGGAGCTTACGTCGTAGCTTGCGAGAAAGATGCAATTCTGGCCGCAATCGCCGAGGCGACGGTCCGCCGCAACGGCCTCGGCGAGCGGATAAGCATCGTTGCCAAGGCCGGCGCGGAATTACGTGTGCCGCACGACATCCCGAGGCCCGCCGATTTGCTTTTGCTCGATCTGTTTGCCAACCGGCTGTTCGATTTCGATCCGTTTGGGACGATCCGATCGGTCAGTCGTCTTCTCGGCCCGAACGTCATTGTCGTGCCCTCTCGCGTCTCGCTCGAGGCTGCCCTGGTCGAATTTGGCCGATGGGACCGGGTGATACCCCGCAATGTTGCGGGATTAGACCTCGCTCCGCTGCAATCTCTTTCGCCCATGCTCACCAAAATAGAAGCCACCGATCCGGACCTTGTCACTCGCTCCACCGCCGGGACGATGGTGAGTGCCACACTGCCTTACGATATGCCGGCGACGAGCGGCGTATCCGAACGCATTCTCACCAGCAATGGCGGCCGCGTGAACGGAATCGTATTCTGGCTGCGTCTCGAGCTTGCGCCGGGCCACGTTCTGGAAGCGCGGCCGGGTCAGACACGACACGGTTTTTATGCGCAACCTCACTTTTTCGCGCTTCGAAATCAGACGGAGACGTCCTCCGGTCAACAATGCGCGGTGCGTATCGGCTGGCAGGACAAGGTGTTGACGGTCGATTACGCAGATTGGAGATCATAGGCGATGCTCGCCCTCGATCGCGTCGGAAAAACTTATCCCAACGGCGTGCACGCGCTCGGCGGCGTAACGCTCGACGTCGACCTCGGCGAGATCGTCGCCGTGATCGGCGGCTCGGGCTCCGGCAAATCGACCTTGCTGCGCGCCATCGGCGGGCTCGATCCGCCGAGCGAAGGCGCGGTCGTGCTCGACGGCGAGCGCATCACCGCGCCGCACGAGAAGATCGGCATTATTTTCCAGGAGCCGCGACTGCTGCCTTGGCTCAAAGTCGCCGACAATGTCGGCTTCGGCCTCGGCGACCGGCCGCGGGCGGAACGGGCGGCACGCGTCGCCACCGCGCTCAAGCGGGTGGGGCTCACCGACAAAGCGGCGATGTGGCCGCGCGAACTGTCCGGCGGCCAGGCGCAGCGGGTTGCGATTGCGCGGGCGCTGGTGCCGCGGCCGGAAGTGCTGCTGCTCGACGAGCCGTTCTCGGCGCTCGATGCGTTTACCCGCGCCGATCTGCAGGACCACCTGCTCGATCTGTGGGCCGACGCCAAGCCGACATTGATCCTGGTGACCCACGACGTCGACGAATCCATCGTGCTTGCCGACCGGGTCGTGGTGCTGTGCCCGCGCCCCGGCCGCATCTTCGACGAGATCAACGTCGACCTGCCGCGGCCGCGCGACCGCCAATCCGCCGCCTTCGATTTCGTCAAGCGCCGCGTGCTGGTGGCGCTCGATCGCTCGTTGAACCGCGCCGCAGGGGCCGCCGAAGCCGAGCCGAAGGCGACAGCCGGCGCGGCGTTGTGGTGGTGACGGACGACGGAGGACAGACGACGGACGACAGATTAGAGGATTGAACGATCCATCCTCTGTCGTCCGTCGTCCGTCGTCTCTATATTCCCCGGCGATAGTTCACGGAAAGGACCTCCCATGGACGCCGCCGGGCTGCGCGCGATGCAGGCGCCGATCAAGGAACGCTATAAGGCCGATCCGAAGGCCGGCTTGATCACGCTCAAAGCCAAAGGCGCCATCGACGACGCCAACATCGCTTGCAAGGTCGAGACCGGCCGGGCGTTGGCGGTCGCCGGCCTGCATCCGGCCACCGGCGGCTCGGGGATGGAATTGTGCTCCGGCGACATGCTGCTCGAAGCCTTGGTGGCCTGCGCCGGCGTCACGCTCAAAGCGGTCGCCACCGCGATCGATATTCCGCTGAAATCCGGCACGGTATCCGCCGAAGGCGACCTCGATTTCCGCGGCACGCTTGGCGTAGCCAAGGAGGCGCCGGTCGGCTTCGCGCAAATCCGCTTGTCCTTCGACGTCGACACGGACGTCGCGCAGGACAAGCTCGATCAGCTTCTCAAACTCACCGAGCGTTATTGCGTCGTCTATCAGACGCTGAAAAATGGACCTCCGGTCGAGGTAAGCCTGAAACGGAAAAGCTAGTCGCTTTCGTTCCGTTTACTGGCCCCGGCCGCTCCTTGTTCAGGCAGCGGCGTATCTCACCTTGGTGCATTCATGTCTCTCGACCTCATTTTTTTGTACGAGCTGGCGCTGAAGATGGCGCTGACGGCGTTCATCGTCATCATCGTCTCGATTACCGTCGAGCGCTCCGGCCCGTTCATCGGCGCGCTGATCGCGGCGCTGCCGACCGCCGCCGGCGCCGCCTATATCATCCTCGCCTTCGAGCATCCGCCGGACTTCATCGCGGCGAGCGCGGTCGGCAGCGCCGCGGCGGTCGCCACCGTCTCGATCTTCGCGCTCAGCTATACGGTGCTGGCGCAGCGCCATGGTCTCATTCTCAGCCTCGGCATTGCCGTGGCGATCTGGTTCGTCGGCGCGGCGGCCTTGCGCCTTTTTGACTGGACGCCGCTCACCGCATTCCTGCTCAATGTCCTGGTGTTCGGCGCCACCGTGCCGCTGAGCTGGCGTTACCGCACCTCGGGCCCGACGCCGAAATTCATGCGCACCGCCTATGATATTCCGCTCCGCGCGATCACCGCCGCCATCGTGGTCGCCATCGTGACCACGGCGAGCCACAGCATCGGTTCATTCGTCTCCGGCGTGTTCGCGGTATTCCCGATCGTGATGGCGAGCTCGGTCGTCATCCTGCATCCCCGCGTCGGCGGCAAGGCGACGGCCAGCATGTTTGCGCATTCGCAAATCGCTTTGGTCGGGCTGTGGCTCGGATTTCTGGCGCTGCATTATCTGGTCGCGCCGGTCGGCGTGTGGCCGGCTTTGCTACTGGCGCTCGGCGTCTGCATGGGATGGAGCTTTGCGCTGTGGCTGATGCGGGCGCGCACGCGCCCGGCCTGAGCGTCAATCTTTTTTCGTCTTGGCGAGCTGCGCCTTGAGCGCGTAAAGCGCTTCCAGCGCCTCGCGCGGCGACATTTCGTCGGGATGCAGCGCGGCAAGCGCTTCGACGAGAGCGCTGAGCGCCTCGTCGCGTTGCGGCGCCGTGGGTGCCGGCCGCGCCGCGGCGAACAGCGGCAGGTCGTCGATCAGCTTGCGCGCGGGAGACGTGCGATCCTCGGCTTCGATCTGCGCCAGCACCAGCTTGGCGCGCTCGATGACAGAAGGCGGAAGTCCGGCGAGCTTCGCCACCTGGATGCCGTAGGAGCGGTCGGCGGCGCCGGGCACGACTTCGTGCAGGAACACCACGTCGCCGTGCCATTCCTTCACCCGCATGGTGGCGTTGTGCAGCCGCTTGAGCTTGGCGGCGAGCGCGGTCATCTCGTGGAAATGCGTGGCAAACAGCGTGCGGCAGCGATTGCTCTCGTGCAGGTGCTCGATGGTCGCCCAGGCGATGGAGAGGCCATCGAATGTCGCGGTGCCGCGGCCGATTTCGTCGAGGATCACCAGCGCGCGCTCGCCGGCCTGGTTGAGGATCGCCGCGGTCTCGACCATCTCGACCATGAAGGTCGAATGGCCGCGGGCCAGATCGTCGGCGGCGCCGACGCGGGAGAACAGCCGGTCGACGACGCCGATATGGGCGGCGCGCGCCGGCACGAAGCTGCCCATCTGGGCGAGGACTGCGATCAGCGCGTTCTGGCGTAGGAAAGTCGATTTGCCGGCCATGTTCGGGCCGGTGACGAGCCAAATCCGTCCCGCTGCGGCGTCGGCCGGCGGTGACAAATCGCAATCGTTGGCGACGAACGGACCACCGTCGGTGCCAAGCGCCTGTTCGACAACTGGGTGACGGCCGCCGTCGATCAAGAACGTAAGTCCGCCATCGACGACAGGGCGCACATAGTTGCGCTCCACCGCCAGCGCCGCCAGCGCGGTCATAACATCGACGGTGGCGAGCGCTTCCGCCGCCTGCTTGATCGATGCGCTGGCCGCGGTGACGCGCGCGGCCAACGCATCGAAAATCTCCAGCTCCAGCGCTAGCGCGCGATCGGCGGCATTGGCGATCTTGGCTTCGAGCTCGCCGAGTTCCGTGGTGGTGAAGCGCACCTGCCCGGCAAGGGTCTGGCGATGGATGAAGGTTCCGTTCAGCGGCGCCGTGAGAAGCTTCTCGCCGTGTTGCGCGGTGACGTCGACGAAATAGCCGAGCACATTGTTGTGCCGGATCTTCAGCGTTTTCACGCCGGTGGTTTCGGCATAGCGCACCTGCAGCGCGGCGATGACGCGGCGCGATTCGTCGCGCAACGCGCGCGCTTCGTCGAGCGCCGCCTGGTATCCGCTGCGGACAAAACCGCCGTCGCGGCGGAACGCCGGCAACTCGTCGGCCAGCGCCTGCGCCAGTTCGATGGCGATGGCGGCATCGGGCCGGCGCAGCGCCGCGATGGCTTCGGCGATGTCGCGTGGCACGCCGGCCAGCGCCGACAGCCGCGTCGAAAATTCCACCGCGGCGAAAATCCCGTCACGGATCGCGGCGAGATCGCGCGGCCCGCCGCGGCCGATCACGATGCGCGCCAAGGCGCGCGCCAGATCGGGCACGGTTTTGAGCGTGCCGCGTATGTCGCCGCGCATGGCGCCGTCATCGACGAAAGCCGAGACCGCATCGAGCCGGTGCGCGATTTCTTTCGGGTCGGTCAGCGGCGCGGCCAGGCGCTGCGCCAGCAAGCGCGAACCGGCCGCAGTCACCGTGCGGTCGATTGTCCCCAACAGCGAGCCGCGCCGCTCGCCGCCCAAGGTGCGAATCAGTTCCAGATTGGCGCGCGTCGCCTGGTCGATGGCAAGCGTCGCGCCGGCGGCCTCGCGCACCGGCGGCGACAGCGGCGGATGCTTGCCGATCTGAGTGCGCTCGACGTAAGTCACCGCGGCAGCCGCGGCGGTCAGCTCGATCCGCGAGAAGGCGCCAAACGACGCCGTCGTCGCCACGCCGAAGAACGAAGCGAGCCGCCGCTCGGCGGTGGCGCCGTCGAACACGTCGCGGGTCAGCGGCGTCACCGCCGGCAGCAAGCGCAGATAGGGTGCCAGCTCGGCGTCCGAAAAAACTGCGTCAGCGACGATGATCTCGCCCGGCTCGATGCGGGCGATGGCGGCGGCAAGCCCGCCGCGGTCGCATTCGGCGACATTGAACTCGCTGGTCGAGATGTCGATCCAGGCCAGCGCGAAACGGTCTTCGGTGGAAGAGGTTCGGGAGCGCGCGATCGCCAGCAAAAAATTATTGCGCTTGGCATCGAGCAGCGAGTCTTCGGTGAGCGTGCCGGACGTCACCAGCCGCACCACGTCGCGGCGCACCACGCTTTTGGCGCCGCGTTTGCGCGCCTCCGCCGGATCTTCGAGCTGCTCGCAGACCGCGACTCGGTGGCCCTGCGCGATCAGGCGGTGCAAATATTCGTCGGCGCGCTCGATCGGCACGCCGCACATCGGAATGTCGCGACCGAGATGCTTGCCGCGCTTGGTCAATACGATGCCGAGGTCGCGGGACGCAATTTCGGCATCGTCGAAGAATAATTCGTAGAAATCGCCCATCCGGTAGAACAACAGACAATCCGGATTAGCCGCCTTGATCTCGATATATTGCTCCATCATCGGCGTGATGGGCCGCGCCGCCGCTTCGGGCACGTCCCCTTCCGCTCGATGGGTTTCGGCTATGGCCATGCCGTACTCGTTTAGCCTAAGTATTGCGCCGATCATCTATCGCGAAACAGCAGGGCAGGTCGATGAAGAAAGAAACCCATACCGCCATCAAGCAACAACTTATCATAGCCGGCAAAGTGCTGGTCGCCGAGGGTCAGGACGATTTCACCCGCGGCCACATTTCGGTGCGCGTGCCGGGAAATCCAAAACTGTTCTTCATGAAGGCGCATAGTCTGGGTCTCGACGAGATCACCATGAAGAACATCCTCACCATCGATCTCGAAGGCAACGTCGTCGCGGGCTCCGCACGCCGCCACAGCGAGGTCTATATTCATTCCGAAATCTTCAAGGCGCGCGCCGACGTCAACTGCGTTATCCACACCCATCCCACCTATTCGGTGGCGTTCTCCTCAACCGGCCATGCAATGAAGGCCTATAGCCAGCCCGGCGCGATGTTCTCCGGCGAAATCGGCGTTTTCACCGAGACGATCACGCTGATCCGCAGCCACGCTTTGGGCGCCGGCGTCGCCAAGGCCCTCGGCAGCCGTCGCGCGGTCCTGCTCAAGAACCATGGGCCCGTGGTGACGGGGAAAACCATCGAGGAGGCCGTGGTCTCGTCGATCATGCTGGAAAACGCCGCGCAGATTCAGCTCTTAGTCGATGCCGCCGGCACGCCGGCGCCGGAGTTCCCGCCCGACGATATCGCCAAATTCAAGAACGAAATCGGCCAGCCCGAGCAGTTCAAGATCAATTTCGATTATCTGGCGCGCCGGGTAAAGCGCAGGGGGTGAAAGCACCGACCTGTCATCATCCGCGCAGGCGGATGATCCAGTATCCACCCGCCGACGGCGTTTACTGGATGCTCCGCCTTCGCGGAGCATGACAATTCAAGGCCGCTACCCGATCAGTATTTTTAATCGATTGATCGCGGCTTTCACCTTGGCAACGGCAACCGATAGTGGAATGATTATGTCTGCAAGCAAGCCGCGCGCATGACGCGGCGAATTGAAAAGGGGAATGCCAATCTAGCAAATACATCCAGGGAGGGAACGACAATGGCAGCGGTGACTGACGTCAACTATGCGCTCACACCAGACCAGCATGCTCGCGAGCTCCGTCGCGCCGTCGTCGCGGCGACGGTAGGCACCACCATCGAGTGGTACGATTTTCTCCTCTACAGCACCATGGCCGGCCTCGTCTTCGGCAAGCTGTTCTTCCCGAACGAGGACCCGCTCACGGCGACGCTCAGCGCCTTCGGCATCTATTTCGTCGGCTTTATCGCGCGCCCGATCGGCGCGTTTATTTTTGGGCACTACGGCGACCGCATCGGCCGCAAGTCGACGCTGATCGTCACGCTCATCCTGATGGGCGTCTCGACCTTCCTGGTCGCGTTCCTTCCGGGCTACGCGATGATCGGCATCTGGGGCGCGGTGCTGTTGACCGTGCTGCGGCTCATTCAAGGCATCGGCGTCGGTGGCGAATGGGGCGGCTCGGTGCTGCTGTCGATGGAATGGGCCCGCCATAACGGCGAGCGCGGCTTCCTGTCGTCGTGGCCGCAGTTCGGCGGCCCAGCCGGGTTGTTTCTTGCCAACCTCGCGGTGCTGGTGTTCAGCCAGATGTCGGGCGATGCGTTCTTCGCCTGGGGCTGGCGCATCCCGTTCGCGCTCTCGATCGTGCTGGTCGGCATCGGCCTGTGGATCCGGCTGCGCATCATGGAAACGCCGGTGTTCCGCAATCTGGTCGCCGAGCGCAAGATCGAGCGGGTGCCGATCGTGGAGGTGTGCCGCAAGCAGTGGGGCACCATCATCCTCACCGCGCTGGCGCGCACTTCCGAGCAGGGCCCATTCTACATCTTCACCGCCTTTATCTTCGCCTACGGCACCACTGTGCTGCATGCGTCGCGCGATCTCTTGCTGGCCGGCGTGCTGGCGGCGACTTGTCTGTCGGCGTTCACCATTCCGTTCAGCGGCTGGCTGTCCGACGTGATTGGGCGCAAACGGATGTACATCATCGGCGCTGCCACCATGGGCGTGTTCGGCTTTGTTTATTTCGGCTTGATCGACACCGGCTCGTCGATGCTGATCTTCATCGCCATGGTGTTGTCGCTGATCCCGCACGACATGCAGTACGGCCCCCAGGCGGCGCTGATCGCGGAAAGTTTTACGCCGCGGCTTCGCTACAGCGGCGCCTCGATCGGCTATCAGCTCGCTTCGATCACCGCCGGCGGCCCGGCGCCGCTGATCGCGACCGCGCTGTTCGCCACGTATAAATCGGGGACGCCGATCGCGATCTACATTCTCATCACCGCGATCATCTCGATCATCGCGACGATGTTCCTAAAGGACTATACCGGCAAGGACGTGTCGGCTGAGTACGACGCGTAACGCTTACGCTGTGCAATATTCCCTCCCCCTGAAAGGGGGAGGGCAGGGTGGGGGTCCGCGGCCGAAATGCCTGCGCAAGCGTCGCCGCCGCGGACCCCCACCTGCTCGCGGAGCCTGTCATCGGGCCGGCCACTTCGGGCCGGACCCGTTGGCTCGCTCCTCCCCCTTTCAGGGGGAGGATAAAGACTACTTCACCAGCGTCTTCCCCGTGACCGCCTCGAGGTTCTTGTAAAAAACCTTGTCGCTGGTCGCCTTGTCCATCTTCAGCTTGTCGAGAATGCGCAGCGTCTCGCGCACATACATGGTGCCGCCCTCCGGATCGAACGGGCAGTCGGAGGCGAATACGATCTTGTCGATGGGGAAGAACTCCATGCCGCATTTGGTCGCCGGCTCGGCGGTAAACGCGGCAGTGTCGGCCCAGAAGTCGTTCTTGAAATAATCGAGCGGCCGCTTCTTCAGGCTCTTGCGCAAGCCGACGTAATCATGATCGGAGGTACGGTTGCCCATCACGTCGTTGCCCGGGCCAAGCCGGCCTTCCAGCATCGGCACGATGCCGGCGAAATGGTGGGTGATGATTTTGAGATTCGGATGGGTGTCCATGATCTTGGAATACACCAGCCGCAGCATGGCGCAGGCGGTCTCGTAGGACCAGCCGATGGTCCACCAGATCTCGTACAGCGACTTGTCCTCGACCGAAGGATAATCCGGCGTCTCGGCGCCGCGCGCCGGATGCAGCCAGATCGGCGCGCCGAGCTCGTTCATCTTCTTCCAGAACGGCGCATATTCCGGCCGGTCGAGTGGCTTGCCGGCGACGTTGGTGTAGATCTGCACGCCGAGCGCGCCGTTCTTGAGCGCACGTTCGGCCTCGGCGACACCGGCGTCTGGCGCCGCCAGCGAGACCTGCGCTACCCAGCCGGGGAAGCGGTCCATCTCCTTGGCGCACAATTCGACGAAGCCGTCGTTGATGATCTTGCAGAACTCGTCGATGTCCTTCGGCGTCTTGGCGAAGCGCTCGATCGGCGGCTGCGGATAGGACAAGATCTGCTGATAGTCCTTGTGGCCGTCGACGATCTTCTTGCGCACGTCGATATCGAACAAAGCCGGCAGCGAGCGGATGCGCTTGCCCATGTCCTTGTAGTCGCCGGCGACTTCATTGAGCTTGTCGAAGAATTTTTTCGGAAAAAAGTGCGTGTACGCGTCGACGCGCATGGGTCGTTTCTCCCTATTGGCCGCAAGGCTTCTAGCACCGTGTTTGTGATCCGTCACCCTGAGGTGGCCGCGAAGCGGCCCTCGAAGGGCGGCGGCCCGGGCGCCTCGGCCGTGCATCCTTCGAGGCTCGCTGCGCTCGCACCTTAGGATGACGGAACTGATGCCTGCGTGAGCTTGGCAACGACATCTGCCGGAATCGGGTGCGACTTTATGCGCTTCGGGTCGGCGGGATCGCGGACCACCCAGACCCGCGTCTCGGTGCCCTCGACGGCCAGCGCCCCCGCATGGATCAGGCGATGCTCCAGCCTGAAGCTCGACCGACCGATCGCAACGAGCTTGGTTTCGATCGAAACTTCGTCGCCAAACCGGGTCGGCAGCCGGAACTTTGCCCGCGTCTCCGCCAGCGGATGGCCGAAGAAGTCGTAGGCCTTCAAATACTCGATCTTCTTCATGCCGAGCGCGCGTTCGAGCAGCATTGTGGTCGAGACGTCGAAAAAGTCGAAATAGCGCACGTAGAAAATAATGCCGGCTGGGTCGCAGTCGCCCCATTCGACGCGCGTGGTGCGGGTGTTGCTGAACATCGCAGCGAGATCAGCGCGGCGCCATGCGCAGCGCGCCGTCGAGGCGGATGACTTCGCCGTTGAGATAGCGGTTCTCGATCATGTGGCGGACCAGGGCGGCGTATTGCGGCGGCTGGCCGAGCAGTTTTGGGAACGGCACCGAGGCGGCGAGACTTTGCTGCGCGGCTTCCGGCAGCGAATGCAGCATCGGCGTCGAGAAAATCCCCGGCGCGATGGCGTTGACGCGGATGCCGAATTGGGCGAATTCGCGCGCCGCCGGCATGACCAGCGCCACGACACCGCCTTTCGACGCCGCGTACGCAGCCTGGCCGATCTGGCCCTCATATGCGGCGACCGACGCGGTACAGACGATGATGCCGCGCTCGCCGTCCTGGAGCGGCTCGAGATTTTGCATGGCGGCGCCGGCGAGCCGGAGCGCGTTGAACGTGCCGATCAAATTGATGGCGATGACGCGCTCGAAATCGGCGAGCGGCATCGGCCCGTCGCGGCCGACGATGCGCTTGGCCGGGCCGATGCCGGCGCAGTTGATCAGGATGCGCGGCGTGCCGTGGTCGGCGGCGGACTTGGCGAAGGCGGCTTCCGTTGCGACGGCGCTTGTGACGTCGCAGGTGATCGCGATGCCGTTGATGTCGATCGCCACCTCGGCGGCGGCTTTCTGGTTGACGTCGAAAATCGCCACCTTGGCGCCGGCTTCGGCCAGCATGCGCGCGGTCGCGGCGCCGAGCCCCGAGGCTCCCCCGGTCACAATCGCGGCATGTCCTTTGATGTCCATGGTCGGCTCGTTCGCTCTTTTTGGCTAGCGGTCGGTGGTGATGACGTGGGGCGGCGGCGGGTCGGCGTAGAGGTCTTCGACCAGCGCGGCGCGATTTGCAAGTACCGCGCGCTGGTTGATGGAACCCTTGTCGGTCATCTCGCCGATATCGAGCGACGGCAATTCGGCGAGCAGGACGGCGCGGCAGATCCGGCTCGACGTGCCGCTGCTCGCCTGCAGCAAGGAGTCGAGGAGGCGCGCGAATTCGGCGCGCACGCGCTGGTCCGCCAGCAAAACGGCGACCGCAGCATCGGGTGCGAGATCGGGTGCGAGCCTGCGGCAGGCGTCGGCATCGGGAAACACTAGCGCGGTGATGTCGTCGCGGTCGGCGCCGGCCAGCACGACATCGCGCACCAGCGGCGCAAAATGCGCGATGAAGGCTGAGCGCAGCGGCCCGACGCTGACCCAGGTGCCGGTCGCGAGCTTGAAATCTTCGGCGAGGCGGCCGTCGAACAGCAGGCCCTTTGACGGATCGGCCGGGTCGGCGAATTTCACCGCGTCGCCGATCTTGTAAAAGCCTTCGTCGTCGAACGCTTGCGCGGTGAGCTCCGGCGCGCGCCAATAGCCGGGCGTGATGTTGACGCCTTTGAGCCGCGCTTCGAGCTTGCCGTCGCGCGGCACGAGCTTGAGCTCCACGCCGGGCAGCGGCAGGCCGATATTGCCGGTGCGCTCGGATTCCCAACAGCAGGCAACCGCTGCCGGCGCCGTCTCGGTCGAGCCGAGACTCGCCAGGAACATGACGCGTTCGCCGGTGGTCTCGACCGCGAGCCGCTGGATGGCGTCGGCGACGTGCTGCGACAGGCTGGCGCCGGCATAGAACATGACTTTCAAGCGGCTGAAGAATGTCTCGCGCAACGCCCGGTCGGCGCCAAGATGCGGCAGCAGCATCTCGAATCCTTTCGGGACGTTGAAATAGATCGTCGGTGCGATGTCGCGCAGATTGCGTATGGTGGCGTCGACCAAGCCCGGCAGCGGCTTGCCGTCGTCGATATAGAGCGAGCCGCCGTTGTGCAGCACGAGGTTGAAATTGTGATTGCCGCCGAAGGTGTGGTTCCACGGCAGCCAGTCGACGATCACCGGCGGCTCGTCGCCGACGAAGGCGAGGCCGCAGCGGATCATCGCTTGGTTGGCGCACAGCATCAGCTGGGTGTTGATGACGCCTTTCGGCTGGCCGGTCGAGCCGGAGGTGAACAGGATTTTGGCGATGGTGTCGGGGCGGATCTCGGCATGCGCCATTTCGACCGCCGGCGTCGGCGGCGTGTCGGATAATGTCGCGAACAGCGTCGCCGGCCGATCGTTCGGCGGGTTCGCCGTGACCACGACCTCGATGCCGGGCGGCACCGCGGCGGCGATGGCGCGCGCGAAAGCGGCTCCATTGGCGGCGAAGACAAGACCGGGCTGCAGAACCTCGATGATGGTTTTGAGCTTGCCGAAATCTTTTGACAGCAGCGAGTAAGGCACTGAGATCGGCGCATAGGGAATGCCGACATGCATGGCGGCAAGGCCGATGAGCGCGTGCTCGATATCGTTGCCGGAAAGAATGGCGATCGGGCGTTCCGCCGACAGGCCGCGCGCCAAGAGCGCCGCGGCGATGGCGCGCACTTTGGTCATTGCGTCCGCATAGGTCAGCGTGCGCCAGGCGCCCGATGCGTCACGCTGCGCCAAAAACACGCGCTCGGGCGCGGCTTTCGCCCAATGCACCAGGCGCTCGGTGAGTTTTTGCGGGTATGCCGGCAGCGGATGCGGCGAGCGCATCAGGATGGCGCCGTCGTCGCGGCGCTCGATCACGACGTCCGGAGGCCCGAGCAAGACCTGCCGCAGCGGCGGCTTCGCCGATGTCCCATGCGTTTTTGTCGCAGTGAGCGTCATGGGTCAGTCATTGGGTCTAGCTGCGCGCGACTTTGGGACCGCGTTTTTCCAAAAAAGCTTTCATCCGCGCTTTGGTCTCGTCGTCGCCTTGCGCAATCGCCGCGGTGAGCGCCTCGGTGGCGAAACCGGTGGCGGGATCGCTACGGGCGATGCGCGGCAGGATATGCATCACGGCGTAGTTGGTGAACGGCGCATTGCCGGCGATCTTGTTTGCTAGTTCAAGGCCCTTGGCAAATCCGGCGCCGTTGTCGACCAGATAATGGGTGAGCCCGATCGCCTGGCCTTCCTCGGCGGAGAGCGCGCGGCCGGTGAGCATCATGTCCATCATGCGCGCGGTGCCGATGAGCGGCGGCAGGCGCACCGACCCGCCACCGCCGACGAAAATGCCGCGGCTGGTTTCCGGCAAGGCGTAGAACGCCGAACGCTCAGCGACGCGCACGTGGCACGCCGCCGCAATTTCCAGGCCGCCGCCGACCACCGCGCCGTGCAGTACGGCGACCACCGGCACCTTGCCGAACTCTATTCTCTCGAAGACGCGGTGCCAGAACCGCGAGTGCTCGATGCCGGCTGTCACGTCGCGCTCGGTCAATTCGGCGAGATCGAGCCCGGCGCTGAAATTGTCGCCTTCGCCGGCCAGCACCACGGCGCCGATCCCGTCCGGGATCGCGGAAAAGAACGCCTCGATGCCGAGCACGGTGGCGTCATCGAGCGCATTGCGCTTTTCCGGACGCGCCAGCTTGAGCACCGCGACGGCGCCTTGCCGCTCGGCGCGAAGCGTCGGCGGCAGGTGGGCGAATTCGGCGGCTGATGCGGCTTTGTCCATGGCCAATCCAGTGGTCGCGGGACCATTTGACCCTGTCCGCCGCGCCCCGTAAATAGCCTGAACTAAACGGTTTTGGGAGCGTCCGATGCGAGAGGTCTTTATCTGCGATGCCGCGCGCACCGCGATCGGCCGCTACGGCGGCGCGCTGGCCAAGGTGCGCACCGACGACCTGGCCGCGGTGCCGATCAAGGCGCTGGTCGCCCGTAACGACAAGGCCGACTGGTCGCGGCTCGACGAAGTGTTCTTCGGCTGCGCCAACCAATCCGGCGAGGACAATCGCAACGTAGCCCGCATGGCGCTGCTGTTGGCCGGGTTGCCGGACTCGATCCCCGGCGTCACCATCAACCGGCTGTGCGCGTCGGGCCTCAACGCCGTCGGCGATGCGGCGCGCGCGATCCGTTCCGGCGAGATGGAGTTCGCCATCGCCGGCGGCGTCGAATCGATGACGCGGGCGCCGTTCGTCATGGGCAAGGCTGCGGAAGCGTTCTCGCGCACGGCCGATGTTTACGACACCACGCTCGGCTGGCGCTTCATCAATCCGCTGATGAAGGCGCAATACGGCGTCGATTCCATGGCCGAGACCGGCGAGAACGTCGCCGAGGAATTCCAGGTGTCGCGCAAGGATCAGGATGCGTTCGCGCTGCGCTCACAGCAGCGCGCCGCCCACGCCATCTCGACCGGCTATTTCGCCAAGGAGATCGTCCCGGTGCAGGCGCCGGGCGGCAAGTCCGGACCGAACGTGGTTTCCGAGGACGAGCATCCGCGCTCCGACACGACGCTGGAAAATCTCGCCAAGCTCAAGCCGATCGTGCGCAATCCCGGCACCATCACCGCCGGCAATGCCTCGGGCATCAACGACGGCGCCGCCGCCATCATTCTCGCCAGCGAGGAGGCGGTGAAGGCGCATGGCTTGAAAGCCCGCGCCCGCGTGCTCGGCATGGCGTCGGCCGCGGTGCCGCCGCGCATCATGGGCATCGGTCCGGTGCCGTCGACGCGCAAGCTGATGGAGCGGCTTGGTTTGAAGATCACCGATTTCGATTTGATCGAGCTGAACGAAGCCTTCGCTTCGCAGGGCATCGCGGTGTTGCGCCAGCTCGGCGTTGCCGAAGATGCCGAGCACGTCAATCCGCACGGCGGCGCCATCGCGCTCGGCCATCCGCTCGGCATGTCGGGCGCGCGGCTGACGCTGACGGCGGTGCACGGGTTGGAGAAGCGCGGCGGCAAGCGCGCGCTTGCCACCATGTGCGTCGGCGTCGGCCAGGGCGTGTCGCTGGCGTTGGAGAAAGTCTAAAGACTGTCATCGTCGGCGAAGGCGGACGATCCAGTAAGCACCGGCAATGGTAGTGGATACTGGGTGCCCCGCCTTCGCGGGGCATGACAAACGTTAAGGAGAAATATCGCGTGCCGATGTCGCCGGGTTACATCCCGTTCCATCCCAGTCCGTCGAAACCGAAATACAAGCCGCCGGCCGGCGCGGTCGATGCGCATAACCACGTGTTCGGGCCGGAGGCGAAGTTTCCGTTCGCGCCCAAGCGCAAGTACACGCCCTGCGATGCGCCGAAGGAAAAGTTGTTCGCGCTGCACGACTTCCTCGGCTTCGACAAGGCGGTGATCGTGCAGGCGACGTGCCACGACACCGACAATCGCGCGCTGGTCGACGCGCTGGTGACGTCAAATGGCCGAGCCAAGGGCGTCGCCTTCGTCGATGAGGCCTTCACGGATCAAGAGCTCAAGGATCTCGACCGTGCCGGAGTCAAAGGCGTCCGCTTCAACTTCATCAAGCGGCTGGTCGATTCGACGCCGAAGGACGTGATGCAGCGCATCGCGGCGCGCATCGCGCCGCTCGGCTGGCACATTGTGATCTATTTCGAGCACGCCGATCTCGACGAGATGGGCCCGTTCCTGAAATCGCTGCCGACCACGCTGGTGTTCGACCACATGGGCTGCCCGAACGTGCGCGAAGGCGTCGACGGCAAGAGCTTCCAGAACTGGCTCAAGGCGCTCGACGCCAACGCGACCTGGATCACCAAGGTGACCTGTCCCGAGCGTTTTACTGTCGCCGGCCCGCCCTATGACGACGTAGTGCCGTTCGCGCGCGCGATCGTCGAGCGGTTTCCCGACCGCGTGCTCTGGGGCACCGACTGGCCGCATCCCAACATGCCGAAGGAGGCGCCCGACGACGGCCTTCTGGTCGACATCATCCCCAAGATCGCGCCCACCGCGGCGGCGCAGCAGGCGCTGCTGGTCGATAATCCGATGCGGCTCTATTGGAGTTGAGAACCGTTCGAGACTGGGAACCGCTTACGTTGCCAAGCTTTGCTGCGCTATATATGTGATGCCATAGGGAGATACGCCGATGGCCCGCGAACAGCACGATTACGACGACATCCCCGGCACTTTCGTCTTCGACCAGGACCGCTCGCGCCAGGGGTTTGGCATCAACATGTTCTGCATGTCGCTGATGAAGGACGAGAACCGCAAGGCCTTCAAGGCGAACGAGGCGGAATACCTCAAGAAGTTCAACCTGACGCCGGAGCAGACCGACGCCATCCTCAAGCGCGATTACAACCGCATGCTCGAGCTTGGGGGCAATATCTATTTCACCGCCAAGCTTGGCGCCACCGACGGCCATTCGTTCCGCCACCTCGCCGCGGTGATGACCGGATCGAGCCAGGACGACTACGCCAACATGATGCTGGCCGGCGGCCGCTCGGTCGAAGGCAACCGCAGCAAGTCGGGCAAGGTGGCAAAGTCGGTGAAAAAGCCGGCCAAAAAATCGGCAAAGAAGCCCGCGAAAGCAAAAGTAAAGACGCGCAGCAAGTCGAGGTCAAAACGTGGCTAGGATCATCGCAGGCGTTTCATCATCGCATGTGCCGGCGATCGGCGCGGCGATCGACAACAAGCAGACCGAGGAGCCGTATTGGAAGCGGGTTTTTTCCGGCTTCGAGAAATCTAAGGAATGGATGGCGCAGGCCAAGCCCGACGTCGTCATTCTCATTTATAACGATCATGCCTCGGCGTTTTCGGTCGAGATGGTGCCGACGTTTGCGCTCGGCTGCGCCGCGGAATTTCCGCCGGCCGACGAGGGCTGGGGACCGCGCCCGGTGCCGGTGGTGAAGGGCCATCCGCAATTGGCCGCGCACATCGCCCAATCGGTCATCCTCGACGAGTTCGATATTACGGTGGTCAACAAGATGGAAGTCGACCACGGCCTCACCGTGCCGATGAACCTTTTGTTCGGCTCGCCGAAGGAGTGGCCGTGCCCGGTGATCCCGGTTGCGGTCAACGTGGTGCTCTATCCGCCGCCGACCGGCCATCGCTGCTTCATGCTCGGCCGCGCCATCCGCAAGGCGGTGGAATCCTATCCGGAGGATTTGCGCGTCGTGGTGTTCGGCACCGGCGGCATGTCGCATCAGATTTCCGGCCCGCGCGCCGGCCTGATCAACAGCAAGTTCGACAAGGCGTTTTTGGATAATCTCAGCAAGGATCCGAAGAAACTCACGCGCATGCCGCACATCGAATATATGCGCGAAGCCGGCGCCGAAGGCATCGAGATGGTGATGTGGCTGGTGATGCGCGGCGCGTTACCGGAGAAGGTCGACGAGGTCTATCGCTTCTACACTGTGCCGGCCTCGAACACCGCTGTCGGCCATATCATTCTAGAGCCGCACCACCGCGCCACGAAAAAGGCTCCCGGCAAAGCCAAGAAGCCCGCCGGCAAAATAAAGCGCGCCGCCGCGCGCGCCACATCAGCGGTTCGCAGGAGCAGGTAACGATGAAAATTTGCGTAGCGGGGCAGGGCGCGTTCGGACAAAAACATCTTGATGCGTTGAAGCGCATCCCCGATGTCGAAATCACCTCGCTGGTCGGCGGCAACCAGGATTCCACCGCTCAGGTGGCGAAGAAATACGGCATTCCGCATTTCACCGGCGAACTGTCCGAAGGCATCAAGCGCGCCGACGCGGTCATCCTGACCACGCCGACCAAGATGCACTTCCGCCAGGGCGAGCAGGTGATGCGCGCCGGCAAGCATGTACTGGTGGAAATCCCGGTCACCGACAGCGTCGAGGACGCCGAAGCCTTGGTGAAGATCGCCAAGGAGACCGGCGTCACCGCCATGGGCGGCCATGTGCGGCGCTTCAATCCCAGCCATCAATACGTCCACAAGAAGATCGTCGCCGGCGAGCTGAAAATCCAGCAGATGGACGTGCAGACCTATTTCTTCCGCAGAAAGAACATCAACGCCGCCGGCAATGCGCGCAGCTGGACCGATCATCTGCTCTGGCATCACGCCGCGCATACCGTCGATTTGTTCCAGTATCAGGCCGGCGAGAACATTTCCGATTGCTACGCGGTGCAGGGGCCGATTCATCCGCAGCTCAACATCGCCATGGACATGGGCATCGTGGCGCGGACGCCGTCCGGCGCGGTGCTCACCTTGTCGCTGTCGTTCAACAACGACGGGCCGCTCGGCTCGTTCTTCCGCTACATCTGCGACAATGGCACCTACAAGGCGTTCTACGACGATCTAAGCGACGGCAAGGACAACAAGATCGACGTCTCCAAGGTCGACGTGTCGATGGACGGCATCGAGCTCGAGGACCGCGAATTCATCGCCGCGATCAAGGAAAAACGCGAGCCCAACGCCAGCCTGGCCCAGCTGCTGCCGTGCATGCATGTGCTCGGCAAGCTGGAGAAAATCATCGATCCGCAGCGCTTGGCGCATGCGTAAATTCCCCTCCCCCTTGTGGGGAGGGGTAGGGGTGGGGTCGCGAGGTAGCGCGTAAACGTTGACGCCTTCGCGTCACCTCCCGACCCCCATCCCCATCCCTTCCCCACAAGGGGGAAGGGAGCAGCAAGCCTCACTCCACGATCCCGATCAGCTTCGCCAGGCGCTCCGGGTCGGCGCGCAGCGGCTCGGAATAGCCGTCGTAGACGATGCGGCCCTTGTCGAGAATCACGGTGCGCGGCGAGAAGGCAAACGCGACGCGGCTGTTCTGTTCGACCAGGATGATCGACAGCGCGCTTTCGGCGCGTAGTTTTGCCAGCACGTCGATCAAAGTGTCGACCAGGACCGGCGCCAGGCCTTCGGTCGGCTCGTCCATCAACAGGATTTTCGGGTTGGTCAAAAGCGCGCGCGCGATCGACAGCATCTGCTGCTCGCCGCCGGAGAGCTGATTGCCCATATTGCCGAGCCGCTCTTGCAGTCTCGGGAACAGCTCGAACACCCGCGGTAGCGTCCAATGGCCCGGCCGCGCGCCGATGTCGAGATTCTCGCGCACCGTCAGCGAGGGAAAAATCTCCCGCTCCTGCGGCACGAAGCCGAGGCCGGCCAGCGCGCGGCGATAGCTCGGCATGCCGTCGAGCTTTTGCCCATCCAGCATGACCTCGCCTGAATGCAAGGTGGTATGGCCCATGATGGTCGACAATAGCGTCGTCTTGCCGACGCCGTTCCGGCCGATCACGCTGATGCATTCGCCGGGCGCAAGCTTGAGATCGATGTCCTCGAGTACTACGGTCTCGCCGTAGCCCGCCGAGACTTGCCGGAGCTCGAGCGCGCTAGCCATTGTTTGAGCTTCTTGCGGCCTGCCCGAGATAGACCGCGCGCACTTGCGGATTCGCCTCGATGTCGCGCGGCGTGCCTGAAGCGAAAACCGCGCCGCTCACCATCACCGTGACTTGTTTGGCGAAGCGGAACACCACGTCCATGTCGTGCTCGATGATGAGCACGGCGATGTCTTTGGGCAGCGCCTCGATGGCGTCGAGGATGATGTGGCTTTCCGCGCTCGGCACGCCGGCGGCGGGCTCGTCGAGCAGCAGCACTTCGGGCTTGAGCGCCAGCGTGATCGCCAGCTCGACCAGGCGCTGGCGGCCATAGGGCAATTCCGAGACGCGGTGGCTGGCGACGTCGGCGAGCTTGAGCGTCTCCAGAAGCCCGATCGATTCGGCAATCACGTCGGCGCGCCGGCCGACCGGATAAAGCATGGACCACGCCACGCCTTGGCGCTCGGCCACCGCGATGCTGACATTTTCCAGAACCGACAGGCCGCGGAACAGCCGGTTGATCTGGAACGTGCGCGCGACGCCGAGCTTGACCCGCTCGGCCTGACCCTTGCCGGTGATGTCGCGGCCGGCGAGCAGCACGCGCCCTTCCGTCGGCGGCAACACCCCGGTCAGGAGATTGATGAACGTGGTCTTGCCGGCGCCGTTGGGACCGATCAGGGCATGGCGCGCGCCGGCTTCAAGCTTGAAGTCGATATTTTGCACGGCCCGGAGCGCGCCGAAATTGCGGCTGAGCGCCTGCGTTTCGAGACTAGGCTCGCTCATGGCGTCTTGCGCCGCGCGCCATAGCGCTGCCACAGCGCCTCGCCGATGCCCAAAATGCCGTTGCGGGCGAACAGCGCGATCATGACCAGGAGCAGACCGAGCCCGAGCTGCCAGGCGGTCGGATAGATTTTGGCGAGGAAGTGCTCGAGCGCCATGTAGACGACGGCGCCGACGAAGGCGCCGTAGAGCCGCCCGTAGCCGCCGAGGATGAGCACGATGAACACGGTCGCGGCGCGGTCGAGATCGAGCGCGCTCAGGTTCACATAGGCATTGGTCTGCGCCCACAGGCCGCCGGCGATGCCGGCGAGCGCCGCCGAGATGGTGTAGCAGATGACGAGTCTGAGCCGCACCGGCGAACCGATCGCATGCATGCGCAAAAGATTCTCGCGGATGCCGGTCAGGCTTTGTCCGAACGGCGAGTAGATCAGCGTGCGCACGAATATGAAGCAGACCAGCAGCACACCGAGGCTGTAGAGATATTGGGTGTTGGCGTAGAGCGGGTTGAACTCGAACACGCCGAACACCGGCGCGATGGCCAGATCGGGCAAGCCGTCGAAGCCGCCGGTATAGGCGCGCGCCATGTTGGCGGCTTCTTGCAGGAGCGCCATGGTGCAGAGCGTGAGCATGAGCAGCGTCAGCCCGCGGGTGCGCAACAGCACGAGGCCCGACAAAAAACCGATGCCGGCCGCCGCCAGCGCCGCCAGCAGCAGGCTGGTGATCGGCTCGGTCCAAATATCGTAGAACGCCAGCATGCCGACCGTATAGGCGCCGGCGCCGAAGAACGCCGCATGACCGAGCGTGACGATACCGGCATAGCCGAGCGCCAGATCGAGCGACAGCGCGAACAGGATCATGGCCAACAGCTCGGCGCCGAAGCCGAGGTAATCGGGAAACGCGAAATAAAAGCCCAGCCCGATGATCCACGGCAGTGCCTCCCACCAGCGCAGGCGATGGCGCGTGACGAGGTCGCGGGCGCCCGGATCATCGGTGGCGGTCGAGGCGGCGGCGCTCACGTTTCTTTCCTGCCGAACAGGCCCTGCGGCCGCCACAGCAGCAGCAGGATGGTGAGCGCATAGATGAAGAGGGTGCCGCCCTTGGGCAGATAGAGTTTTAGCACAAAATCCAGCACGCCCAGAATCAGCGAGGCGTAATAGACGCCCATCACGCTGCCGAGCCCGCCGACCGATACCGCGATCAAAAAATACACCAGATATTTGAGCCCGTATTGCGGATCGAGACCCAAAAATTCGGCGCCCAGCCCGCCGCCGATCCCGGCCATGCCGCTGCCGAAAGCGAAGGTGATGGTGAACAGCCGGTCGACATTGATGCCGAGCGATTCCGCCATGCGGCGGTTGTCGACGGTGGCGCGGATCTGGGCGCCGATGCGGGTGCGCTCGAAGGCTAGCGAGATGCCGAGCCCGATCAGGAAGCCGACCACGATGAGGAAGATGCTGTAGGTGCGGTACTGCAGGAAGCCGAGATTGATCTGGCCGCGCAAAGCGGCAGGCAGCTGCAAGGTCTGGCTTTCCGGACCGACCACGATGATGGCGCCGGCGATGAAAATGAAAATCAGCCCGATGGTGAACAGCACCTGATCGAGCTCGCTGGCGCGGTAGAGGCGGCGATAGAGCGTGCGCTCCAGCACCACGCTGATTGCCGCGGTGGCGACGAAGCCGAGCGCCAAGGCGGCGGCGAAGCCGAAATGCGCCCGGTTCATCGACAAGACGATCACATAGCCGCCGAACATGGCGAAAGCGCCGTGGGCGAGATTGACGAAGCCCATCAGCCCCATGGTGACGGACAGTCCGACCGAGACGATGAACAGCACGGTGCCGGCGGACAGCCCGCCCAACAAGATACCGGCGAAGTTAGCGGCAAAGTCCACGGGTTACCCGAAATACGTTTCCCGGGCGCAGCGCAGCACCATAAGCGCGTTCACGCGCGTCTTGCGCGCGCTATGGTGGTGCGCTGCTGACCCGGGATCGTTACAGACGCCGAGCCCGGAGCGATCCCGGATCAGCGACGCACCGCTTCGCGCTGCATCGCATCCGGGAAACATATTTTCAACGCTCGCCGATTACTTCTTCGGCGCGCACGGGCCGAGCGCCAGCACCTTGCACTCGTCCTTGACGCTGTTGACCACGGCGAGCTGCTTCTCGTGCAGCTTGCCGTCCGATCCTTTCACCACTTCGGACAGATATTCGTTCATGATGATGTCGCGGGTTTCCGGATCGATCATGATCAGGCCCTGCGGGCTGTTGAACTTCCAGCCGAGCAGCGATTTCACCGCGTCGTCGCCGTCCATCTTGCCTTTGGTGGCTTGCACCGCGTGCACGATGGCCGCCATGCCGTCATAGCCGCCGACGGCGGTGAAGTCGGGCGTCGAGTCGGCGCCGTAGGCTGTCTTCCAAGCGGCGACGAATTTCTTGTTCTGCGGGTTGTCAAGGTCGGCATTGTAGTGATGCATGGTGATGAGGCCGATCGCGGCGTCGCCCATGCCTTGCAGCTTGATGTCCTGGACGATGTCGCCCGGTCCGATCAGCTTGATGCCGGCGGCCGCCATGCCGAGCGCGCCGTAGGTCTTGACCACGGCGGTGGCGTGATCGCCGGCCGGCACGAATACGAACATCACATCGGGCTTCTCGTCCTTGGCGCGCTGGAAGAACGGCGTGAAGTCGGGCACCGCGCCCGGGCCGCCGGCCGGGATGGCGTCGATGACGTGGCCGCCATTGGCCTCGAACGCGTTCTTGAACGCTTCAAGACTGTCCTTGCCGGGAGGATAGTCGGTATAAGCGACGACCGCGGTCTTGGCATGCAGCTGCTTGGCCGCAGCGGCGCCGAGCGCGTAGCTCGAATGCCACATGGTGAAAGAGGTGCGCACGTAATCGCCCGAGAGATTGGTGATGAACGAGGTTGCCGCATTCATGATCACCGCGAGCTTCTTGCCGGCATTGACGACGGGTGCCGAGGCGATGGCGTCGGGCGAATAGACCCAGCCCGCCAGCACGTCGACCTTGTCCTGGGTGAGCAATTCCTGCGCAGCGATCTTGGCGGCGGCGCCGTCCGGCGCCTTGGAATCGCGTTTGACCAGCGTGATCGTGTAGGGCTTCACCTGATCGGCATTGAGCTTGAGATAAAGCTCCATGCCGCGCTCGATCTGCTGGGCAAGCTCGGCGCCGACGCCGGTATAGGGCAGGATGACGCCGACTTTCACTTCCTGCGCCGATGCCGCCTGCACCATGGCCATGCCGGCCGCGACGGCGGTTGCGGCAACGGCCGCGATCATTCGTTTGGACATCAAAAATCCTCCCAGATTTCCGGAAATTTCGGCTCGATTTCAGTGGGCAGCCGCAGAATGCGATAGTAGGGCGAAAGCCGGAAATGGCGCAAGCGAAGTCCAGCCGCGGCGGTGCGGGTCTTCGTCGCGCAAGGAGGACGGCGGCGAGATAATGTTACGCCCAGGTCGCGAAGCTTAATCCCGTGCCGGTGCCGGCCGGCGTGCGGTAGCCGGGCACATATTCGAACCAATTCAGGTCGAGATGCTCGGCGGCGCCGGCGACGCCGACCCAGTTGAGGATTTCCGAACTGCCGGAATGCAGCTTGTTGCGCGGCAGGGTCTGCAGGAACTTGGCGTCCTTGTCGGCGCAGGCTTTGAGGATGGCGCGGTCGAAGTCCTCATCGACCAGAAAATGGCTCAAGCCCCCCGAGGCGATGATGCCGATGCGCGCATCGCTCGCGTAGGCCTCGACCGCCTGGCGGATGGCCTGGCCGAGCTCATAGCAGCGCCGCGGCCGCGGCTGGTTCGGCGGGAAATAAGTGTTGAGGAACACCGGCACGATCGGAATCGGTTTTTGCTCGTCCATCAGCCGGCGGTGCACATAGGCCATGCCGTGGCCTTCGCCCTCGCCCTCGCGCATGCGCTTGGACGACGCCGGATCGAAACCGTGGTCCATCAGCCAGTCGATCAGGTGCAGCGCCAGCTTGGCATCGACCGGATAGGCGCGCGGCTTGTTCTCCTCGAAAAAACCCTGCCGGTTCTTCACGTACCATTCCGGGTAGCGCTGGCGGTATAGCTCGTGCTGCTCGTTGCTGTTGAGGATGGTGTCGCCGTAATAGATCGCGAAAGTGGGGCGCGCGTCTTCGAGATAAGCCTCGTCCTGGTCGTCGCTCATGACGATGAGTGCATCGAGCCCGGCACCGTTGAGCGTCTTGCTCAAACGCGCCATGGCGGCGCGCACCTTGTTCTGCCGCGCTACCAGCTCGGCCGGCGCGACCATCTCGGCCATCTTCGGATCGGCCTTTTCCAGAAGTTCCGCATAGGTGGTAGGCCGGCCCTCCTTGTCGCGGTGCTTGATCTTCTGGTCGGTCTCCTGGAAGCGCGGCAGCGTCTCGTCCGAGGCGAGCAGCATCGGCGTGTGCGAGCTTCCGGCGCCGAGCACGATTTTGCCCATCTTAAACCTCCCGCGGGATCAGCCGAGCCCCATCGCAGCCGATGCTACCACAGCGCCGCCGCCGCGACAGGTGAGGCGACCGGTCGCTGGACCCGGTCGCTGGACAATGGCGGGGCGTAATGTTGGGATGCGCCGCAGCGGCGCCCGGGCTCGCCGAATTCGGGGACGGGAAATGGCGGCGCCAGCGCTCGGGGCAACATGCTGACAATCCTGTTCGACGGAATTGCCTACGGCATGTTGTTGTTTGTCTTGGCGTGCGGCCTGTCGGTCACGCTCGGGCTGATGAATTTCATCAATCTCGCCCACGGCGCCTTCGCCATGGCCGGCGGCTATTGCACCGTGATCGTCGTCAACCGCTTCGGCGTGCCGTTCGCGCTTGGCCTGCCGATCGCTTTCCTGGTGACGGCGCTTATCGGCGGCCTCTTCGAGCGCACACTCTATGTTCACGTCTATGCCAAACCCCATCTCGACCAGGTGCTGTTCACAATCGGGCTGGTGTTCATGTCGGTCGCGGCCACCGACTACGTGATGGGCTCGTCGCAGCAATTCGTGCAGATCCCGGAAGCACTGCAGGGCCAGTTCAACGTGTTTGGCATCGGCATGGGCAAATACCGCCTCCTCATCATCGTGGTGTGCGGGCTGCTGACGGTCGCGCTGCAGCTCATTCTGACCAAGACGCGGTTCGGCAGCCGCCTTCGCGCAGCAGTCGACGACCAGCGCGTGGCGCGCGGGCTCGGCATCAATGTCGGCGCGGTTTTCGCCGTCACCTTCGCGTTTGGCTCCGGGCTCGCCGGGCTGGGCGGGGCGCTCGGTGCCGAAATTCTCGGCCTCGATCCGACCTTCCCGCTGAAATACATGATCTACTTTCTGATCGTGGTCACGGTCGGCGGCACCTCGAGCATCACCGGACCGTTTCTCGCCTCCATTCTGCTCGGCATCGGCGACGTCGCCGGCAAATATTACGTGCCGAAACTAGGCGCCTTCGTCATCTACGCCATCATGATCGCGGTGCTGCTGTGGCGGCCGCAGGGCCTGTTCGCCCGCAGCGCGGCACGGTGAGCGCGATGATGCCGCTCGCCGACGACGTCTCCGCTTATCTCAAGCAGCGCGCCCGCTGGTCGCCGCTCGAGATCGCGTTCTGGATTTTCGCCTTCGCCACCATCTGGCTGTTTCCCGGCAAATATCTGATCATGAAGGATACGGCGATCCTGGCGCTGTTCGCGCTGTCGCTCGACCTCATTCTCGGCTATGCCGGCATCCTGTCGCTGGGGCAGGCGGCGTTTTTCGGCATTGCCGGATATTTTTCCGGCCTCATCGCCAAATATGGCATCATCAACGAGCCGGTCATCGCGTTGATTCTCGGCGGCTTGGTCGCGGCCGCGCTCGGCTTTGTCACGAGCTTTCTCGTTTTGCGCGGCTCCGACCTCACCCGGCTCATGGTGACGCTCGGCGTCTCGCTGATGCTGGGCGAAGTCGCCAACCGCTATTCCGATCTCACCGGCGGCGCCGACGGGCTGCAAGGCGTCACCGTCGAGCCGATCCTCGGCCTGTTCCGTTTCGATCTCTACGGCCACAACGGCTATGTCTATTGCCTGATCGTGATGTTCGTCTGCTTCGTCATCGCGCGCCGCATCGTCTATTCGCCGTTCGGCCTGTCGCTGCGCGCGGTCAAAGGCAATTCGTTGCGCGCGGCGGCGATCGGCATTCCGGTGAAATGGCGGCTGGTCGCGATTTATACGATCTCGGCGGGTTTCGCCGGCATCGCCGGCGCGCTGCTCACCCAGACCACCGCGTTCTGCTCGCTCGACGTGTTCTCGCTTGATCGCTCCGCCGATCTTCTTCTGGTGCTGATCATCGGCGGCACCGGCTATCTCTATGGCGGCCTGATCGGCGCGGTGATCTACCGATTCCTGCAGGACTGGATCTCGACGCTGACGCCGCAATATTGGCAGTTCTGGATCGGCCTCGTTCTGGTGGTGATCGTCCTGGTCGGCCGCGATCGGATCGGCGCCGGCAACGAGGCGGTGCGCAACACGATCTATCGTCTCTGCACGCGGCTGATGCCGCGGCCGGCCGCGCTCCGCGGCGCCGCGCCCGATGGGACCTGAGCCATGGCGATCCTGGAAACCATCGGCCTGGAAAAGCGCTTCGGCGGCATCGTCGCGGCGCATGACGTTTCGCTCGCCGTCGAGAAGGGCGCCCGCCACGCGCTGATCGGGCCGAATGGCGCCGGCAAGACCACGGTGATCAATCTGCTCACCGGCGTGCTCAAGCCGACCGCCGGCCGCATCGTGCTCGACGGCCGCGACATCACCGCGCTCGATCCGCATCAGCGCGTCCGGCTCGGCATGGCGCGCACCTTTCAGATCAACCAGCTGTTCCTCGATCTGACGCCGCTCGAGACCATCGGGCTTGCGGTCTCCGAGCGCCTCGGCTCGGGTGGCGACTGGTGGCGGCTGGTCGGCAGCAAAGCCGCGGTGACCGACGAGATCGTCGAAATCGTCGAGCGCTTCCGCCTTGCCGACGTGATGCACGAGCGCACCGCGATCCTGCCCTACGGCAAGCAGCGGCTTCTCGAAATCGCGCTCGCCTTCGCTTGCCGGCCCCATGTGCTCCTCCTCGACGAGCCTGCCGCCGGCGTGCCCGAAGCAGAGCGTCACGAATTGCTCGCCACCATCGCCGCGCTGCCGGCCGAAGTCACCGTGCTGTTGATCGAGCACGACATGGATCTGGTGTTCTCGTTCGCCGACCGCATCTCGGTGCTGGTCAACGGCGCGCTGTTCGTTGACGGCGCGCCCGAAGAGGTTGCGCGCGATCCGCGCGTCAAGGCGGTCTATCTTGGCGAGGAAGCCGATGCGTGAGCTTTTGCGCATCGAAAATCTGTCGGCCGGCTACGGCGAAGCCGTGGTGCTGTCGAATGTCTCGCTCAACCTCGCCGAAGGCCAATCGCTGGCGCTGCTCGGTCGCAATGGCATGGGCAAGACCACGCTGGTCAATACCGTGGTCGGCGTCACGCGGTATTTCGGCGGCACTATCGTGCTCGACGGCGCCGATATCACAAAACTGCGCCCCGACCAGCGCGCCCATATCGGCATCGGCTGGGTGCCGCAGGAGCGCAACATCTTCAAATCGCTCACGGTGCACGAGAACCTCACCGCGGTGGCGCAGCCGGGGCCGTGGAGCACGACAAAAGTCTACGCGCTGTTTCCGCGGCTTATGGAGCGGCGCGGCAATCTCGGCAATCAGCTGTCCGGCGGCGAGCAGCAGATGCTCGCGGTGGCGCGCGCATTAGTGCTCAATCCGCGGGTCATGCTGCTCGACGAGCCGCTCGAAGGGCTGGCGCCGATCATCGTCGAGGAATTGCTGGCGGCGCTGCGCCGCGTCATCCGCGACGAAGGTATGTCGGCGATCCTGGTCGAGCAGAACGCGAAAAAAATCCTCGGCGTTACCGACAACGCCATCATCATCGAGCGCGGCTGCGTGGTTCACAGTGCTGATAGCGCGACACTGATCGCCGATCGCGCGGCGCTGGAGAAGCATCTTGGAGTGACCGATACCGGCCCGCGGCGGATCGGGCGGGCGCGACCGCCGAACTAAGACTGAGGACCGGCGCCCAGTTGCTAGCTAGCTCTGCGCAGGCACCGGGAAAAGACAATCGCTCAGGCCGCTATAGCGCGCTTCGCCGTCTCGCAGCCGCCCGTTATTGGCTTGCCGCAGCGCGGCGTCGGCCTCGCCGTACAGGAAGGCCAGGAAGGCGTAGCGCCGCCCTCGCGTGATCGGCGTCACCTGATGCAGCGCGCCGCATGAAAAAACAACCGCACCGCCGACCGGCGCGCGATAGACCTTGCGGCCAAATTCCGGAAACTGCAGGTCGCAGCCGTCATAGTCCTTATTGAGATTGATGGTGACGGCGAAGCGCCGATGCTCGGCACCGGCATTGACGTTGTCGCGATGCCGGTAGAAATGGCCGCCGACGGCGCCATCGTAACAAGCCACGATGTGGCGATCCATGCGGGTCGCGGCGAACTGGAAATACGCTTGTATAGCCGGCAGCAGGCGCCGGCGAAGCTGATCGCATACCGTCTCGCGCAGCTCGGGCGCCACCAGCAGCAGATCGTTGCGGCGCTTGAGCCGATAGTCGATCACCGTTTGGCTCTTGCCGGCGACATCGAACATGAAGCCGGAATCCTTGCCGCCCATCCGGTCATAGAGCTTGACCAAGAGCTCGCAGAACGCAAAGTCGAACACCCGCGGCACAATCAGGACCGGCGCATTCATCGGCACGCCGGCCGCGTCGTCGACGCGCGGCAAGCCGCGTAACAGCTCATGCAGTCCGCCGAGATGGTCGTCCAGACGGTCCCACGCAATATTGGCAATGGCGCGCAACATCGGATCGAGCACGACGGTACGCGCCGTTTCGACTGCGCCATAGGATCGCGACAGCGCGCCATCGTAGTCGGCCAGGAACGAGACCGCCGGGTTGCCGCTGTCCGCAAGCGGCTCCTCGGGCGGTGTCGTCAGGATAACGTGCGCGGTGAGCCGGTCTTCGTCGAACAAATCGGTGTCACGCAGCAGCTCCGCGAGCTTCTGTCGTGCCTGAGCACCGTCAGCCGGACCGGGGAAGCAGAGCACGATCCAGCGGCCGGCGGCGACCTGCAGGTTGAAGCTGCCGCCCGCCACCGTGGCGGCACTGAACCACGGCACCGGGTCGCCTAAAGTAATCTGATGCTGCGGGGCGGTGCTGTTGAGCATGGTAGCTCCATGAGTGGAAGAGGCTTTTCCGTTTGCCGGCGCCGGAACGATTGCCGGCGCGGTTCGATCCGGCTTGGTCCGCACGAATATCGAATCGGCGGCGCAGGTCGCGTTCCTGCCGAAAAAGTCGGTAAACCGCGTGTCCACCAGATAGTCGCCGGGATGGCTGCCGAGAAACTGCCTGATCGCTTCGCGCTTGACGTCGCTGTCTTCGACCACGAGGTAATCGCCGGGCGCGAGAAAGCGGTGAAACTGCTGCAGAACTGCAGTCACGTTATGGTGCGCATCTTCGACGACGAGCCAGGGATGCGGTTCCGCGTGCAAAAGCTCGGCCGAGAACAGCCGTTCGGGCTCGGCGCAGTCGCCGCGGTAATAGCTGACGTGCGGATGGTCCATCCCGGCCTTGACCAGATCGACCGAATGGATGCGGGTTTCGACGCCGCAAAGCGCAAGACTATCGGCGAACCAGGCGGCGCTGGCCCCCGACCCGGAGCCGATCTCGAACACCGTGCACGGGCGAAGCTCGGCGAGCAGCGCCGGGTACATGGCGAAATCGAAGACGTTCTTCATTAGCGGCATGCCGCGCCAGCGCATCAGCGAAGGTGCGCCCTGACAGGTCAGCAGCACATCGACCCCGAACTCGGTGCCGAAGCGCGGGTGATAATGAACGCCCGACTGCTCGCGTTGGCGGAATTCCACGAAACGTCCCTGCCGCCAGCGGTCGAGGAACAGACGCAGCCGCAGCAGATCCCATGGCAGGCTCTGGTCCTGCGCGGGAGCGTGCAAGACATTGTCGCGGACGCTATCTTCCCACGAGCGAGCCGGATCGAAAGCCAGCAGGCGCTTGACGACGCGGGTAAACCAGCTGTCGAAGATGCTGTGCAGGCCGTTTTGCTCGCGTTCGACCTTTGTGCGCATCGCGCTTGCGAATTCAAGCGCCGCATTCTTCAGCGCGTCCCCTGAGATCAAATCGGCGACGTCGCTCGCCAGCGCCGCCTTCGCCGCGAGCCCACGGGCATGCCGACCATGAGCGGTGTGCCCGCCCTTTGCGCTGTCGCAGATGAGGTCGGAGGCGATCACCAAAATTGCCTTCCCGGCGACTGCTCGGCAACTCGCGAACAGTCGGGAATTGCCCCCGATTACATCTAGAAAATCATGGTTAACAAATGGTTCTGCCGGCCTGACGCAGCCGCAATAACGGCCGCGAAGCCTTGCGATTGCGCTGCTATTTTGCAGCTTACTTTGCCGCTTCCTTCGCCTTGGCGACGATGTCGGCGGGTGTAGCGTAAATCTCCTTCACCAGTTTGTCGACCTCCTCGCCGGAGACCGGATTGACCTCGAGCTGGGTCTTGTCGGCTTCGGCGAGAAAATCCTTGTCCTGCATCGTCTCCATAAAGGCTTGGCGCAACACCGCGAGCCTGTCGGCCGGAAGGTTGGGCGGCGCCACATAGGGCCGTCCCATCACCTGGCGGGCGAAGATCATCTTTAGGATCGCGCGCTGCTCGTCGGTCTTGGCGAAATCGAGCACCGAGGGCACGTCGGGCAGCTCGGGATGTTTGTTGAGCGAGAGCTGGACCAGCACGATCATTTTCTTCTCGTCGATCCAGGATTTGTGCGTCGACTTCACGCTCGACCATGACCAGCCGCAGCGGCCGCTGACCTCGCCGCGCTCCATCGCCAGCACCACGTCGTTGCCGCCGGGATAGCCTTCGACGATCTTGAAATGCGTGCCGAGCACGTTGTTGAGCACGCGCGGGAACTGATCGGTGTCGGCGCTGGTGCCGGTGCCGCCGACGGCAAGCTCCTTGGTGAACAAATCCTCGAATTTGGTGATGCCGGAATCCTTCAGCGCCACGCAGACGCTGACCTCGTTGTTGGCGCTGCCGAGCCAGTTGAATTTCTGCGCGTCGAATTGGTCGCCCTTGCCGATCAACAGCGGATCAAAGGCGATGCCGCGGCCGATGGTGCCGAAGGCCGAGCCGTCCTGCGGCGCCACGCGATAGAGCCAATTGGCGAGGCGGAGCGAGCCTGCGCCTTCCATGTTGCGCGGCACCAAGGTCGGATTGCCGGGAATATGCGCGCCCATGTGGCGGCCGATGACGCGGGCATAGAAGTCGTAGGCGCCGCCGGTCGAGTAGCCGATATATTCGTCGACATTGCGATTTTTGTAGAAATCGGCCGGGCTTTGTTGCGCGGTGGCGAAACCTGATGACGCGAACAGCAGCAGCGCTGCGGCAATGGCAATATGATTTTGCGAAAGTCTCATGATCCTCCTCGTAACGCACTCAAATGCGCGGGCGTTCCGCGTTGTTTGCGGCAAACGGTGCGGCAACGCAACATTCTTGTATGACTTGACGCATCGGCGCCTTTGGTGCGCGATGCCGGCCGTGGATAGGGGGAAGCCGCTCGATGCAGCCGGATATGATCGCGAGCGCCGTGCACGCGCTGCATCTCCTGCTTGAGCCGACGCGGCTGTTGCTGCTGTTTCTCGGCGTCTTGATCGGGCTTGCCATCGGCGTGCTGCCAGGCTTGAGCGGCATCGTCGGCTTGGCGATGCTGATCCCGTTCACCTACAATCTCGATGAATACACCGCCTTTGCGCTCTTGCTCGGCATGGCGGCGGTGATCACGTCTTCGGATTTCATCACCGCGGTGTTGTTCGGCGTGCCTGGCCATGTCGGCGCCGCCGCGACCGTGATCGACGGCCACGCTATGGCGCGCAAGGGCGAAGCCGGGCGCGCTTTTGGCGCCGGTTTTGCCGCCTCGCTTGCCGGCGGTGTAGTCGGCGCCATCGTGCTCGCCATCAGCATTCCGATCTTGCGGCCGCTGATGCTGTCGATCGGCTCGCCCGAGCTTTTGGCCTTCACCCTGTTCGGCATGTCGATGGTGGCGACATTGTCCGGCCGCGCGCCGCTCAAGGGGCTGACCGCCGCCGGCCTCGGCCTGATGATCGCCATGGTCGGCTCGCGCTCGCAGACCGGCACGCTGCGCTGGACCTTCGGTTGGCTCTATCTGTGGGACGGCGTGCCGCTCATTCCGGCGACGCTCGGCATTTTCGCGCTGCCGGAGCTCTGCGAGCTTGCGGTGTCGCGCAAGCGCATCGCCGGCGACAACGCGCCGAACATCAATCTCTCCAGCCAATGGCAAGGCGTGCGCGACGTGGCCGAGAATTGGTGGCTGGTGCTGCGCTGTAGCGTGCTCGGCACCGGGCTCGGCGCCATTCCGGGCATCGGCTCCGCTGTGATCGATTGGATCGCCTACGGTTACGCCCAGCGTACCGAGAAGAACGCCGAGACCTTTGGCACCGGCGACGTGCGCGGCGTCATCGCGCCGGAAAGCTCCAACAACGCCAAGGAGGGCGGCCATCTGGTGCCGACCATCGCGTTCGGCGTGCCGGCCGGCGCGTCGATGGCGATCCTGCTCGGCGCCTTTCTGATGCACGGGCTGACGCCGGGGCCGGAGATGCTGACCAAGCATCTCGACCTCACCTACATGATCGTGTGGAGTCTCACGCTCGCGCACGTCATCGGCGCCGTTATTTGTCTAGCGTGCAGCCGCTATCTCGCGCAGATCTCGCGCATCCGGCCGGAAATCCTGCTGCCGATCATCATCGCGCTGGTGTTTGTCGCCGCCTTCGAGGGCGAGCACGATTGGGGCGATCTCTATGCCTTGGTGTTCTTCGGCGTCATCGGTTGGATCATGAAGCGGCTCGGCTGGCCGCGGCCGCCGATGGTGCTCGGCATCGTCGTCGGCGCGATCTTCGAGCGCTACCTTTTTATCTCGACCCAGCTTTACGGCTGGGGTTGGCTGTGGCGGCCGGCGGTGCTGGCGATCCTCGCTTGCGTGGTCTGGGCACTGTACCGGCCGCTGTCGCAGATCGCCGTGACCTTGATCGGCCAGTTGCGCGAGGTCGGCGGCCGCAAGCCGCGGTTCGGCGCCGCGCCGGCGTTTTCGCTCGCCGTCATCGTGCTCATCGTCGCCGCTATCGCCTCGTCGGCCGGCTGGCCGCACGACGCCAAGATCGTGCCGCTGACTGCCTGCGGCATGGCGCTGGTCGCCGCCGTGCTCAATCTCGTCAACGAGCTGTTCGGCCGCGAGCAGGCCCAAGTCGCTCATGCCGATGCCACCGTGGCGGTACGCGCAGCCGTCGAAGATATCGGCATAGCACCCGACCTGCTGCGCCGCCGCGCGACCCTCTTTTTTGTCTGGATGGCGCTGTTCATCGGCGCCGTGGCGCTGATCGGCTTCATTCCGGCGATCGCCGTATTCGTGTTCGCCTATATGGCGCTCGGCTTCGGCGAGCCGCCGCTGCCCTCGCTGGGCTACGCCGCCGGCACCACGCTGCTGTGCTGGGTGGTGTTTCACTGGGCGCTCGGCGTCGCCTGGCCGCAATCGCTGCTCGGCGATCTGTTTCCCGAGTTGCGCGCCTATACCGGATTGATCTGAGTTGCCGGCATGGCGCGGCGCCTTGCTCCGCAGCCATGACATTGCACCGATGACGGAAATCCCTTAAACGACCGGCACGAAGCGCCAACGCGTTTTCCGCTGTGAGCATGGAGGGCGGCCTGCTTGCGGGCGGAGCGCGGCGAAGAAATAAAGGAGCGCGCCATGACGGGAATGCTGGAACACGAAATGCCCGGGCTCGGCCATAACAAGCCGTCCGAGGAAGACGCCGACGAGATCAAGCACGGCAAATGGGAACGCTGGTCGAAGAAGCGCACCTTCGTCCGCGCACTCGAAGGCACCTACAGCCATCTCTACAAGAAGCTGCTCGAAGAGCCGCGGGTCTATTCCTCCAAGGACCATCCGTGGAAGGGCGGGCCGGCGATGTACGGCAAGCACATCATCTCGCCGCAAGCGGTCAGCGTCGTGCAGTCAATCGAATCGCATATCGAGTGCTACGCGCCGCTCAATGCCGGCCAGAAGCACGGCCACCTCAACAGCGCGGTGTTCTACGTGCTCAAGGGCCACGGCCATGACGTGCACGATGGCCGCTACATGAAATGGGAGGCCGGCGACGTCATGCTGGTCGAGAACGGCTGCGTGCACCAGCACTTCAACGACGACGAGAAGGAATCCTGCATCCTGTTGGTGTTCAAGGCCAAGCCGCTGTTCCTGTTCATGCACCTCCTGTTCCAGAAGATGGTGGAATGGCCGACAGACAAGCTGCCGCCCGGCGTCAAGGAATTCCATCCGCCGACGGAAATTTGAGCGCCGAGGGCATCATGACATTGTTCGAAGACAAACAGGCCGCGCTGTCCGGAGACAACACCAGCGCATTCCTCGCCGAGGCGATGGTCGAGTCGGAAAAATTCCGCGCCGATTACGCCACGCTGCCGAACGTCATCAAGGCCAAGGACATGCCGTGGGAGCGCTCGCCCGACGGCCTGATCAAGCACCTTGTAAACCAGAAGATGCACACGCGCGAGTGCTGCATCGAAGCCTATATGCAGTTCCTGAAAGATGGCGAGCGCTCCGGCAAGCACCGTCACATGTGGGAGGAATTGTTCTTTGTCGTCGAGGGCTCGGGCTATGACCTGCACTGGGACCTGAAATGGGACTGCCTCGAAGCCTTCGATTGGCAATGGGCCGAGGCGCCGAAGAAATTCGAATGGACGGTCGGCGACTACGTCTATATCCCGCCCTTCACCATGCACCAGCACTTCGCCAATGCCGGCCAGGAATGCCGCATCATCGTCATGTCGAACCGCATCGTCAAAGACATGGGCTTTGACTGGTACGACCAGGTCGAGCGCGCGCCGGGGTTTTGACCGCGCCAGCACGCGGCTGCGTCAATTCATGAGGGTGATCACCACCTTGATTGGCTTGCCGTCACGCACCAAGGCGACGCCGGCCCTGCCGGCAAGATACTTCCAGGACTCGGCGGGACTGCTGAAGGTCCAGAGCTCATCGCCCGGCTGCATTTCGGCTTTCAGCGCTTCCCATTGGCTGTTGCGGAAGCCGAACGGCTTGGCGACTTCCGGCGTGCCCTGCACCCGTTCGTCGTTGAGGCCGGGGTGCGTCGCTTCGGCCTCGGCGACGCTGATCTTCTTGTCGAGCCACTCTTTCGGAATCGGCGGCGCATCGTCGGCGGCGTGCGCTGGTACGCCGACCCCGAGCAAAGACGCACACAGCAAAGCCGCGGTGAAAAACATGACGTAGCTCCGCATGTTGGTTCGCGGCGCTACTGTAAGGTGATGTTGGCCTCTTTTATGACGCGACCCCACAATTGGGTCTCGTCGCCGATGAATTTCACCGCGTCACCGGTGGTGCCGCCCATCGGCTCGAGGCGGAGCGCCTGAATTTTTGCGATGATCTCGGGCTTTTGCAAAATCTCCGCGACGTCGCGATTGATCTTGTCGGCGAGCGGCGCGGGTAGTCCGGGTGGCCCAGCGATGGCGAACCAGGTGATCGAGCGGAAGCCGGGAATGCCCTGTTCGGCGACGGTGGGGATTTCCGGCACATCCTTGGAGCGTTCGGCGCTGGCGACGCCAAGGAGCTTCAACTTGCCGGCGCGGTAGAGCGGCACAGACGTGGTGAGCGTGTCGAAGAACATGTCGACATTGCCGGACATGACATCAGTGAGCGCCGGCTGCGCGCCGTGATAGGGCACGTGCACCATCTTGATGCCGCCAAGCACTTCAAGCTCGCTGCCCGACAGATGCGCGGTCGAGCCGACGCCCTGCGAGGCGAAGGTGAGCTTGCCCGGATTGGCCTTGCCGTAGGCGATCAGCTCCTCGACCGATTTGGCCGGGAAATCCGGGCGCACCGCCAGCACGTTGGCAATCTTGGCCAATAGCGCGATCGGCACGAACTTGGTCGGGTCGTATTTGAGGTTGTGATACAGCAACTGCTGGATCGCCAGCGGCGACGGCGGGCATAGCAATAGCGTGTAGCCGTCGGCATCGGCCCGCGCCACGTATTCGGAGCCGATATTCATCGCCGCGCCCGGCATATTCTCGACGATGACCGGCTTGCCCCATTTCTGGCTGAGCTGATCGGCAATCAGCCGCGCCAGGATATCGGTGGTCGATCCCGGCGCCACCGGAAGGACGATCTTCACGACACGCGTCGGGTAGGGCTCCTGGGCGCGGCCTGCGGTGGTCGCGAGCACCGCGAAAAACAGGGCCAGAACGAAGTCACGTAGTCTCGGCATGTCGATCCTCGGATTTACGCATTTGCGCAAATGGCGCCGGCGACTATAGAAAAACCTCGGAGTGCGAGCCAAGGCCCGGCGGCACTCGCGTCCCGCGGCGTATTGCCCGGGCAAGTCGAGGGAAAAGCGTCCAAGCGATGACGACAAGGAAATATCGATTGGGCGTCGACGTCGGCGGCACCCATACCGACCTGGTGCTACTCGACGTCGCCGACGGCTCGCTCGCCGTGGAGAAGGTGGCGACGACGCCGAAAAATCCCGCGCTCGGCATTATGCGCGGCATCGGCAACTTTGCCGCGCGCGGCGTCGATCTGTCCGGCATCGAATTTTTTTCCCACGGCACCACCATCACCACCAACGCGCTGCTCGAAATGCGCGGCGCCAAAGTGGGCCTCCTCATCAATCGCGGCTTTCGCGCCATTCAGGAGACGCAAGGCCAGGCGCGCGACGGCAACGTGTTCGATTATTTTTTCCAAAAACCGCCACCGATCGCGCCGCAGAGTCTCACGCGCGAGATCGGCGGCCGCATCGATTACACCGGCGCCGTGCTCGAGCCGCTCGACGAGGATGCGGTGCGGCGTGCGGCGGCGGAGCTGAAAGCGGCCGGCGTCGTTTCGATCGCGGTATGCTACTTGTTCGCCTTCATGAATCCTGCGCACGAAGAGCGCACCGGCGCGCTGATCCGCGAGATTTTCCCCGAGGCGCATATTTCGTTGTCGTCGGAAGTGCTGTCGCGGGTGCGCGAATGGCCGCGCATGTCGGCGACGCTGCTCAATGCCTATCTGGCGCCGGTGCTGGTCACCTATATCGCCGACCTGGAAACGCGCCTCAACGCGTCCGGCGTGACCACGCAGCAACGCTTCCTGATGCAATCGAACGGCGGCGTGATGCCGTTTGCGGCGGCGGTGACCGGCCACAAGACCGTCCACAGTCTATTGTCCGGGCCGGCGGCGGGTGCGCGGGCCAGCGCCTATCTGCCGCGCGAAGACGGCGGCGCGGGCGGGCGCGGCATCGTCACCCTCGACATGGGCGGCACCAGTTGCGACATCGCCTTCATCGAAGGCGGCGCGCCGCTCGAAGTCACCGAAGGCACCGTGGCGCGGCGGCAGCTCGACGTCCCGGCGCTCGATTTGACGACGATCTCGGCCGGCGGCGGCTCGATCGTGTGGATCGACCGCGCCGGCTTCTTGACAGTCGGCCCGCAAAGCGCCGGCGCCGATCCGGGGCCGGTGTGCTACGGCCGCGGCGGCGATAACCCGACCGTGACCGATGCCGATGTCGTCTGCGGCTTGCTCAATCCGGATTATTTTTTGGGCGGCACGCAAAAGCTCGATGCGGCGGCGGCGCACGCCGCGCTCGAGAACAAAATCGCCACGCCGATGAAAATGACATTGGCCGAAGCGGCGGCCGGCATCCGCCGCATCGTCGACATGCGCATGGCCGACGAGGTGCGGGTGTTCGCGGCGCGGCGCGGCGTGGATTTGAGCGAATTTGCGCTATTGCCGTTCGGCGGCGCCGGTGCGGTGCACGCCGCCGCGGTCGCCGAAGAGCTCGGCATGCGCCGCATCGTCGTGCCGGCCCGGCCCGGCGCGTTCTCAGCGCTCGGGCTGCTCTGCACCGACGTGCTGCACGATTACATCCGCTCCGAGCTTGGCGCGCTCGACCGGCTCGATCCGGCGCACGCCGAGCAATTGTTCCGCGACATCGAGGCCAAGGCGGCGAGCGAGCTGGCCGAAGAAGGCCTCGATCCGAGCGCGGCCGTGTTCGAGCGCGATCTCGACATGCGCTATGCCGGGCAGGGCTATGAGTTGCGCGTGCCTTTGAGCGGGCTTTGGCACAACGCGCTTGACGGCGAGGCGCTGAAGGCGGCGCGCCAGCGCTTCGACGCGGTGCATGCCAAAATTCACGGCCACGCCGCTAAGGAAAAGAGCGTCGAAGTCGTCAGCTATCGGCTGCGCGTGCGCGTCGCCGTGCCGAAATACGTACCGCAAGCCTTGCCGACTGGTGCTGCGTCAGCGCCGCAGCCGGCTTCGATCAAGGGCACGCGGCGCGTGTCGTTCGGTGCCGGCAAGGCGCTCGACGCGACCATTTATGATCGCGACAAGCTGTCGGTCGGCGTCACTTTCACCGGCCCGGCAATCGTCGAGCAGTTCGATGCCACGACGGTCGTGCCGCCCGGCTGGCACGCTTCCGTCGATCGCTACGGCAACCTGATCCTCGAACGCAAAGATTGAGCGCCATGGTCGACGCCATTACCACACAAGTCGTGCGCAACCGCATCGGCAGCCTGATGCAGGAGATGCACTATCATTTCTACCGCTCCGGCTATTCGACCATCATCCGCGAGTCGCGCGATTTCTCCTGCGTGATCCTCGACCGCCACGGCGGATTGATCGTGGCGCCGCCGATGTTCTTTCACGCGCCGGTTTATCGGCATCTGGTGGCGAAGATATTCGCGCTGCACGGCGACGATATCGCCGACGGGGACATGTTTGTCTGCAATCATCCCTATGAGGGCGGGTTGCCGCATGTTTCCGACATGGCTTTCGTCGCGCCGATCATCTCGGGTACGACGCTGGTCGGCTTCGCCGGATCGATCGCCCACAAGGCCGACGTCGGCGGCACCAATCCCGGCTCGACCTCGGCGAACGCAACAGAGATCTTCCAGGAAGGCCTGCTGCTGCCGCCGGTGAAAATCTATGCGCGCGGCGTCTACAACGACGATCTCGAGCGTCTGATCCTCGCCAACAGCCGGCAGCCGGAGCTGGTGCGCGGCGACATGCATGCGCAGATGGCGGCGACGCAGATGGGTGCCACGCGCATCTTGGAGACCTGCGAGCGGTTCGGCGCCACGGCGATCATGGACGCATTCGCGGCGCTGCTCGCCGGCGCTGCCGCCGAGCTGCGCGCCGCGATCAAGGCTCTGCCCGACGGCGAGGCGTCCGCCGAAGGCTTCATGGACAATGACGGCGTCGAGCTCGACCGTCCGGTGCGCTTTGCCTGCACCGTGCGCGTGCAGAACGGCGACATCACCTTCGATTTCACCAAGAGCGACCGCCAGGCCAAGGGGCCGATCAATTTGCGGCCGTCGATGATCGAGGCCTGCGTGTTCTATTCGCTGATCGGCGCGCTCGATCCGAAACTGGCATTCAACGACGGCATGCGCGATGTGGTGCAGTTCGTCTACGCGCCCAACACCGTCACCAATGCCAGCGCGCCGGCGCCGGTCAGCTCCTATCAGGCGGCGAACCAGAAGCTCACCGACGTGATCCTCGAAGCACTGGCGCCGTTCCGCCCCGAGCGCGCGCTCGCCAATAGCGGCTCGAGCGGCGCCATGCTGATCTCCTGGAAGGACGGCGGCCGGCCGGGCCAGCCGTCGCTGCAATATGAAATCCTCGGCTCGGCCTATGGCGGCGGCAACGGCAATGACGGTGCCTCGGCGGTCGCCACTCACACCAGCAATTTGCACATCACGCCGATCGAGATTCTCGAAACCGAATTTCCCTGCCGCATTGTCGAATTCGACATGGTGCAGGATTCCTGCGGCGCCGGCGAATTCCGCGGCGGGTTGGCGTTCCGGCGCATCTACGAATTGCTGCAGGACGCCAGCGTGGTGCGCCGCTATGACCGGGCGAGATTTCCGCCGAACGGCGTCGCCGGCGGCAAGCCCGGCAGCCGCAGTCGCTTTGTCATTCATTTGGGTGCCGACGGCGAGCGCGAAACGCCGGCCTCCGGCCGCTACGAATTGCGCGCCGGCGAGCGCTTCCTGTTGCAAAGCGCCGGCGGCGGCGGCTACGGCGATGCGAAAAAACGCGACCGCGCGGCGCTTAAGCGCGATATCGCGGAGGGCTACGTCTCGGCCGCTTCGGCCGAGCGCGACTACGGCAGCAAGGATTGATCGTCATGGCGGATGGCAAGAAAGAACGGGTTGGCATCGTCGGTGCCGGGCGCATGGGATTGTCCATGCTCAAGCACTTGGTCAAGAAAGGCTACGCGGTCACGGTCTGCGACATCGGCGAGAAGCAGCGCGAGGCTGCGCGCGCCGTTGGCGCGTCAATCGCCGCGACTCCGGCGGAGGTCGGCAAGGCGAGCGATATCGTCATCTTGGGCGTCGGCTACGACGACGAGGTCAACGACGTCGTGTTCGGCAACAACGGCTTGCTGGAGACCATGGCGCCCGGCTCGATCATCGCCGTGTCGTCGACGGCGAAGCCCGACACCGTCAAAGCCGTCGCCACGCGCGTTGCCGAAAAGGGCATCGAGGTGCTCGACGCGCCGATCTGCCGCGGCCGGTTCGCCGCCGACGAAGGCACGCTGTTGGCGCTGGTTGGCGGCAAGCCTGAAGTGGTCGGCCGCGCCCGGCCGGTCTACGGCACATTTGCGTCCGACATCGTGCATCTCGGCGACGTCGGCCACGGCCAGGTCGGCAAGACCATGAACAATCTTTTGCTCTGGGTGAACGCGGTCGGACTTCTGGAAGCCGGAAAACTCGCCGAGACCACCGGCATCGATCTCGTCAAATTGCGCGAGGCGCTGCTGATGAGCTCCGGCGCCTCCGACGCGCTCAAGGAATGGGACATGATCTCGTTCACCTGGGCGCTCAAGGACATGCAGATTGTCGCCGACATGACCGACAAAGCCGGCCTGTCGCTGCCGATCACCGGCGCGATCAAGGAACTGGTCAAAGAGGCGCGCCGCATCAAGGCGAGCAATCCGCCGAACTGGACCGGCAAAGGACCGGTGAAGTACGGGTAAAGCGCTAAGACAAATCCATCGCCGAGACGCCGCCGTCGACGAACAAGTTGGCGCCCCAGACGAACGACGAATCGTCGGTCACCAGGAACAGCACGGCCTTCGCCGCTTCCGCCGGTTCGCCCGGGCGCTTTGCCATGTTCGGCACCGGGCGCGACGCATCGAACTCGTCCTTGCCGACCGGCGAGCCGATCTTGTTCGGCACGATGGCGTTGACCCGGATCTTGTGCGGGGCGAGTTGCGCCGCCATGGCGCGCGTCAAGTTGGCGACGCCACCCTTGGCGGCCGAATAGGCGATGGCGCGGCTGCGGCCCGTAAAACCCGAGGTCGAGCCGATATTGACGATGCGGCCGCCGCCTTGCGCCGCCATCTGCTGGCCGACATGCTTGCCCATCAGGAACTGACTCTTCAACGTCACCGCCAGCACGCGGTCCCATTCCTCTTCGGTGATGTCGAAGATGTGCTTGTTGTCGGAGATGGCGACATTATTGACGAGAATATCGATGCGGCCGTAGCGGGCGACGACGTCCTTGACCAATGCCGCGACGTCAGCGCCCTTGGAGACATCGGCCATGAACAGCGTCGCGTTGCCGCCCGCGGCCTTGATGGCGCCCGCGACGCGCTCGCCGCGCGACTTGTCGAGATCGACGATGGCGACCTTGGCGCCTTCGGCGGCGAACAGTTTGGCGATTTCCTCGCCGATATTGCGTCCGGCGCCGGTTACGATCGCCACCTGATCCTTGAGCTTCATTACTGTGTTCCTTCCCGACCTTCAATTCTGCGGTAAACGCTTGACGTTATTGCATAAATAAGATGCCCGCGCTATCGCGTCGCCAACCCGCCCGCCGCCGTCTAAACTAAACCGAATGAGCCGGCGCGGGCCGGGCGGAAGGCAGACGGCGGGAGGCCCATGTTTACGTCCTTGATGTCGACGCGTCGGTTTGCGCCGCTGTTCCTGTGCCAGTTCTTCGCCGCGTTCGGCGACAACTTCCTCAAGACCGCGCTCGGATTTCTCATTGTGTATCAGCTGTCCGGCGCCGATTCGCCGGCACTGGTTCAACTCGCCGCCGCGATTTTCATCGCGCCGTACTTTTTCCTCTCCGGCCTCGGCGGCGAATTTGCCGATCGCTTCGACAAAGCATGGGTCGCGCAGCGGATAAAATTCGTCGAGATAGGCGTTGCAGTATTGGCTGTCGCCGGCTTTGCCTTTCATTCGCTGAGCCTGCTTTTCGTCGCGCTGTTCCTATTCGGGGTGCTGGGTTCGCTGTTCGGGCCGGTCAAATACGGCATCCTGCCGGACCTTCTCGCCCGCGAGGAATTGGCGGCCGGCAATGCGCTCGTCGAGGGCGGCACTTTCCTTGCGATCCTGCTTGGCACGATCGCGGCCGGCATTGCCGCCAAGGGCAGCAGCAATCCGATCCATTTCGCCTGGCTGATGATCTTGACCGCGTTCGTGAGCTGGCTATCGGCCACTTACATCCCGCGTACGGGCGAGGGCGCGCCCGAGCTCAAGATCAATCACAACATCTTCGTCTCCACCGGCTCCCTGATCAAACAATTGCGCGCCGATCCGCGGCTGTGGTGGGGCGGGCTGGTCACGAGCTGGTTTTGGCTGGTGGGCGTGGTTGTCATGTCGTTGCTGCTGCCGCTGGTGCAATCCGACCTTGGCGGCACCGAGGCGGTGGTCACGGTGTTTCTGACGATTTTTTCGATTGCGGTGGCCCTCGGTTCCGGTCTCGCTGCGTGGCTCGCGGCCGGGCGCATCATTATTTTGCCGACGCTGATCGGCGCCGTGCTGCTCGGCTTATTCGCGGTTGATCTCGGTTGGACGAGCCACGTCTTCGTGCATGGGGCGGCCCCGCTGGGGATCGCCGGCTTCTTCGCAACGCCGGGCGGCATTCACATCGGCATCGATCTCGCCGGCCTTGCCATCGCCGGGGGGTTGTTCGTGGTGCCGACCTTTGCGGCAGTGCAGGCCTGGGCCGGCGCCGACCGCCGCGCTCGTGTCGTGGCGGGCGTCAACGTGCTCAATGCCGCCTTCATGGTCGTGGGCTCCGTGGCGTTCGCCGCGCTGCAGAAAGGTGCGGGGCTGAGCGTGCCGATGAGTTTCGTGCTGCTCGGTGTCGCCAGCCTCGTGGTCGCCATCATCATCGGCCGCACCATGCCGGCGAGCTGGATGAACGATTTCCTCTCCATGGTGTTCCGCGCCTTCTTCCGGCTCGATGTCAAAGGCCTGGAGAATTTCGACAAGGCCGGTCCCAGAACCATCATCGCGCTCAATCACGTCAGCTTCCTCGATCCGCCGCTGGCGACGGCGGTGCTGCCGAAGCGGCCGGTCTTCGCCGTCGACGTGGGGATATCGCAGCGCTGGTGGATCCAGCCGGTGCTCAAAGTCATGCGCACCATGGCGCTCGATCCGCTCAAGCCGTTTTCGGTGCGCGACATCATCAATGCGGTGCGCGATGGCGACACGCTGGTGATCTTCCCGGAAGGCCGCATCACCGTCACCGGCAGCCTGATGAAGGTCTATGACGGCGCCGGCATGATCGCCGACAAGTCGGACGCCATGGTGGTGCCGGTGCGCATCGAGGGGCCGGAGGCGACGATCTTCAGCCGGCTCAAGCGCTCGCAGGTGCGGCGCCGCTGGTTCCCGAAGATCACCGTCACAATCCTTGAACCCGTCAGGCTTAATGTCGATCCCGAGCTCAAGGGCCGCAAGCGGCGGCAGGCCGCGGGCGCCGCGCTTTATACGATCATGTCCGACCTGATCTTCCGGACCACCTCGACCGACCGCACCGTGGTCGAAGCGCTGATCGACGCGGCGAAAATCCATGGCCCGAACTGGCTGGCGATCGAGGATCCGGTCAGCGGCCAGATGAGCTATAAGCGGCTGTTGCAGGCCGCCGCGGTGCTCGGCAGGAAGCTGATGCCGCTGGCGCTCGAAGGCCGCTCGCTCGGCGTCATGTTGCCGACGTCGAACGGCGGTGTCGTCACCTTGTTCGCGGTGATGTCGGCCGGGCGTGTGCCGGCCATGATCAATTTCACCGCCGGCGCCGCCAATATTCTCGCCGCCTGCCG
>Ga0181518_10000344_pt1 | contig 52975 bp, 41 predicted proteins | sample PEATcosm2014_Bin_28_FD_119751 | JGI IMG/M metagenome (GOLD analysis project Ga0181518, IMG submission 119751) | Peatland microbial communities from MTU Mesocosm Facility, Houghton, MI, USA - PEATcosm2014_Bin01_60_metaG | ecosystem: Environmental > Terrestrial > Soil > Wetlands > Peat | place...
CGCAGCGGCGGCGACAGGTGCTTTGCCAGCCGTACCGCAACCGCGGCGCGGGTCGGCATATCGACGCCATCGAGCAGCCGCAGCGCCAGCTCGGTGTAATGGCGTTCCTCGTCCGCCGTATGGCTCAGCTTCTGCACGTAGAGGTCGGTCAGCACGCGGATCAGCGTCGGACGCATATCTAGGCCGCTGCGCAAACCGATATCGGCGAGGCCGTTGAGACTCGAAAGGGTGGGCGTTTTCATCACACGCGACTCAATCGCAACAGGGACCACGGAGCTGACTTCAAGCATCAGCCTAAGTCGTGCGCGTTAGCGGAGCGTTAACCTTGCATGCCGCTTAATCGTGACGACGCCGATAGCGCGGATCGCGCGGGAGGTCCGTGGCCGGCAGGCTGAGGGATTGGCTGGTGGGCATCGTTGTCAAATTCCCCGACGAGGGGCGTATCGTGCGGTTCGTCCGCGCCGACGTGGAGAGCGAATCCGCGACCGTCATCATCTTGCCGGTGATCCGGATCGAGCGCTACGCCGATCCGGTCGCCGAGAGCGCGGAGCCGCAGATGCCGCCGCCGGCCGCCAATGGCGGCCGCCGCCGCATGAGGCGCCGCTGAAAGCTGCTGCAGCGATGTCGCCGCGAGTCCGTCCGCTCCGCGCGACAGCGCCGTTCGCCGTTTTCGCCCTCCTGATCCTTGGCGGTTGCACCAGCATCGGCGATTTCGGCCGGCTGCAGCAGCCGCTGGTCAACGACGACATTCATGCCTGGGTCGGACAGGAGGCTGCGGCGCATGTCGGCGGCCCGGTCTCGGTCAATAACCTGACCGACGACGAGCGCACGCTGCGCGATCTCGCCTTTGCCCTGATCGAGCCGCCTTACGACCGGCAGCGCTGGGATGCCGTGGTCCTCGAATACGGCCAAAATCGCGAATTTCGGCGCTCCTTATGGGCGTTCGATCCCGCCGCCTATTACGCGCACCTGATCGGCCCGTTCCATCGCTCGTCGTCGGCGCGCTACAATCAGTTGATCGACGATATTCGCAACGACATCGTGCGCATCGATCCGTTCTTCTCCACCGCGCGCCGCATCGTCGATATCGATCAACGGCGCGAGAAGAGCATGCAATTCGTCTCCACCTTGAGTCCGCCGGAACGGATCAGCGCGATGGCGCGCGTTGGCGAGAACAGCTTGACCATCGCCTGGGTGCATCATTCGCTGACCGAGCGCTGCGCTAGCTATCGCTATGCGCTCGAGCATCTGACTGTCGCCGAGCCGATGCCGGTCGCCGCCGAGGCCGAACGCATCTTGACCGAATTGCAACAGCAGATCGCCGGCAACCAGATCGTGCCGTTGCCGCGTTTCGCCGAACTGGCGGCGCCGGCTGTGGTGGCTGAGAAATAACTACTGCACCGGGCCGAGACGGCACTGTGCATTGGCCAGCGCCTGGCGCGCCATCGGCATCAGTCCAGGCTCCGGCGCCAAGGCCCGCAATACGATCAGCCCGGTTTTGGTCGGCGATTCGATGATCAGCCGGTCGGCGGCGGTGACGTCTTCGCCCTCGGGCACCTGGGCGTGCTGCTCCGGCGTCATCAGGTCGAGTTCGATGGCGCGCCGGCCGGCGGCGCGGTCGTCGATCGCATAATAGGCGACGCTGTTGCGCGTATAGAAGGTGACCGAGGTGTAGGCTTGGCTCAGCGGCGCGTTGAGCTTGATCGCGCCGTCGGACAGGTCGTAACGGCAGACCGCTGCGGCAAAGGCCGGATCCATGAGCGGCATGATCGCGTTCTCCGCCGTCGGCGCCGCGAGCGGCACCATGGCGTTGACCGGCGTGAGCGGGACGAGCCGCGCATAAGCGTCCTGGGTCGCCGCCCGCGGCATCACCAGCACGGTCGACAGATGCACGATGCCGCCGAGCAGGATGGCGCCGAGAAGCCATAACAGCGGGCGGATCATGAGCAGGCCTTTCGCGCGATCGCCGGCATCGGCGCTTCCTTGGCGGTGCGCGTGGCGACGCCAATCGGCGTGTCGTAGAGCCGCCACACCAGGATGTAGCGCTCGATGCCGCCGGTCGGCAGCCAATTGCCGGGCCGCGCCCGCGGCGCGACGGCGATGGTGAAGCGGCCCTCGATGTCGCGCAAAATTTCCGCGCTGGTGAAACCATGCCGATCGATCGTGTTGGCGACCAGATGGCCGTCCGGGTCGTACAGCGTCAGCGTCCAATAGCGCGCCGCCGGCGTCACGCCGCTGATAATGAAGGTGCAGCGGCCGTCGAAATGATTTCCGGCATCGTCGGTGCGGGCGTAGAACGCCACGCCGTCGCCGGTGCCGAGCGGCAATTCGCCGGTGCGCGCGATGGTGGCGCGCGCGTAAGGATCGATATCGACCGATCCGCTCTTCGGCCACGCCGTCCAGGCGCCGATGGTCAGCGAGCCGAAGGCGACGCCGCGGGTAATGGTCAGCCAGGTCGCGCCGAGACCGATGGCGGCGGCGAGTATCAGCGCGAAACATGATCCGAAGAGAAGGCGCACGCTCGATCCAGTGGTCGCTGTCTAGTCGCCGCGGGTGCCGGCGCCGACGCGATCGGTCGCCGTCGCCACCGTGCTCGAGCGCGTCTTGTCGTCATCGAGCGCGCCCTGGGTTCCGGCGGGCAACTGCGCGGCAAGCGCATGATCGGCGTCATCGAGCAGGCGTTCGAGACGGACTAGCGCATCCGTGCCCTTGCGCGTCAACAGCACCTGCTGCGGCGCATCGTTGCCGGTGAACGTGGCGTTGGCGGCCAGCGGCGGCGCGTGCGTCGGCGGCGGCAGGCCGGGCAGCGGCCGCAATTCAATGCCCTGGTGCGCGTAGGCCATGATGTTGTGCCAGGTCATGGCGGGCAGCGTGCCGCCAGTCATGCGCTTGGTCGAGGTATAGTCGTCGTTGCCCATCCACACCGCGCCGGCGAAGTTGCCGGTGTAGCCGACGAACCAGGCGTCGCGCCAGGAATTCGTGGTGCCGGTCTTGCCGCAGACAGGCACGCCGTCGAGCTTGGCGCGCTGGCCGGTGCCGTTCTCGACCACCGAGTTCATCATCTTGATCATGTCGAGGGCGACTTGCGGCGCGATCACCTGCTGCGGCTTCTTGCCGTCGCGGTCGAAGCGCCAGACCAATTCGCCGGTGCCGGTGCGCACTTCGAGCGCGGCGTGCGGCACCACGGCTTTGCCGAGATTGGGGAAGGTCGCGTAGGCGACGGCGTGCTGGTAGACGTAGACCTCGTCGGCGCCGATCGGCAGCGACGGCGTGTCCGGCAGCGGCGACTGGATGCCGAAATTGCGCGCGGTTTGCACGATCATGGCGCGGCCGAGTTTCGGATTACCGTGACCGAGCTCGATGGAAAGCTTGACCGGAATGACGTTGATCGAGTGGGTGATGGCTTCCAGCAGCGTCACCGGTCCGGAATAGCCGCCGGAATAATTGTGCGGGCACCAGTTGCCGATGCAGACCGGTGAATCGACAATGACCGAAGTCGGCTTGAAGCCGTTGGCCAACGCGGTTGCATAGACATACGGCTTGAACGAAGAGCCGGGCTGGCGCAGCGCGTCGGTGGCGCGGTTGAATTGGCTCGCGCCGTAATCGCGGCCGCCAACCATGGCGCGGACACCGCCGTCGAGATCGGCGATCACCACCGCGACCTGGCTCGCGCCATAATCGCGGCCGTATTGGCGCAACTCGGTTTCAACTTCGCGGTCGGCATAGTGCTGGAGATTGCTGTCGAGCGCGGTGCGCACCACGAAGTAACGATCGGTGACGGATTTGGGGAACGTGTCGACGAGCTTGCGCATCTCGTCGAAGGCGTAGTCGAGATAATAATTCGGCGCGCCGGTGTCGCGGCGGTCGATCGGTGTCGCCGGATTGCGCCGGGCGCCGTAGACCTGACCTTCGGTCATGAAGCCGTTGTCGACCAGGTTGTCGAGCACGACATTGGCGCGCGCGCGGGCTGCCGGGAGGTTGACCAGGGGAGAAAATTTGGTCGGCGCCTTGAACAAGCCAGCGAGCATCGCGGCTTCCGGCAGCGTCACGTCGCGCACCGACTTGCCGAAATAATACTCCGCCGCCGCATCGACGCCGAAGGCACCGCCGCCGAGATAGGCGCGGTCGAGATAGAGCTTGAGAATCTCGTTCTTGCTCAAATGCGCTTCCAGCCACAGCGCCAGGAACGCCTCGTTGATCTTGCGCTCGTAGGTGCCCTCATTGCTCAGAAACAGATTCTTGGCGAGCTGCTGGGTGATGGTCGAGCCGCCTTGCACCACGCCGCCGGCTTGCGCGTTGGTCATCAGCGCGCGGAAGGTGCCATAAAAGTCGATGCCGAAATGCTCGTAGAAGCGGCGGTCTTCGGTCGCCAGCGTTGCCTTGATCAGATTGTCGGGCATTTCGTCGAGCGGCACCGAATCGTTGTGCTTGATGCCGCGGTTGCCGACCTCGTTGCCGTAACGGTCGAGAAACGTCACCGCGAGATCGGATTTCTTCAGCCAGTCTTCGTCCGAGGTCTGGCGCATCGACGGGATGCCGAGCGCCAGCATGAGGAAGAGGCCGCCGGTGCCGAGCGTCGCCATCTCCGACAGCGGCTCGACCAGGAGCCAGCGCCGCCAGCCCGCGACATGCCAGCGATCCATGAAGGCCGTGAAGCGCTCGTAGATTTCCCGCATCCACTTGCCGCTCAGGAACACGGCGAAGTCGATGCGCGAATCGATATCGAGCAGGAACCGCTTGAACTTCGGCAGCCAGTCGTTGCCCGGATCTGGGAACATGTCCGTCAAGATTGAGCGCTCCGGGAACGGGTTTGGCCCGCATAACCAGCCATTTCAACCGGCCAAGGTGTAGCGGACGCGAGCCCGATCGCCAATGCCGCGGCGATCACAGGGTGAATGGCAATTGGGGGCAATTTGGGCTTATGCATGGTGGCGTGATGATAATCCCGCCGCCCGAGCAACGTCGCCGCGGGCGGTCGGCCTGGAGAGCAGCATGGCATCCGATGATGGCCAAAACCAAGACGATGCCGAAATCCCGTTCTGGAAGCGTAAGCCTTTGGATAAAATGACGAATTTAGAATGGGAAAGCCTTTGCGACGGCTGCGGCAAATGCTGCCTCAACAAACTCGAGGAAGAGGTGACCGACCGCACCTATTACACCAATGTCGGTTGCCGGCTGCTCGACGGAGAGACCTGCCGTTGCCGCGACTACGCGCATCGGCTGGAACAGGTCGACGATTGCGTGCGGCTCACGCCGAAAAACCTCAAAACCATTACCTGGCTGCCGCCCTCGTGCGCCTACGTGCTGCTCGCAGAAGGCAAGGATTTGTACTGGTGGCACCCGCTGGTGTCCGGCGATCCCGAGACCGTCCATGCTGCCGGCGTCTCGGTGCGCGGCCGCGTCTATGCCAGCGAAGTGAATGTGCCCGACAGCGAGCTCGAAGACTACATCGTCAGCTGGCCGCTGAAGCTGCCGAAGGCGGCAAGGCGGCGGGGCTAAGCTCGCAAATGTTGAACCGCGCGTCTGCTCTGCGCAGAGGCCGGTTGCATTGCGGCGCGGCGCGGGCCAAGTGATGCCCGCCAAGGATTTCTCCGCAATGACCCGCCAGATCGCTCCCGATGACGCCCACAGCATCGCCCCCGACATCGGCGGCGATGTGCGAGCGCAAAGGCGGGGCGACGCGCGGCCGGCTGCTAAAGCCGAGGAGCCGGATCGGCCGCCGCAACATCACGCACCGGCCGCACCGCTCGATCACGCCACCATCCGCGCCATCGTCGCCGGCATCATGCTGGCGATGTTTCTCTCGGCGCTGGAACAGACCATCGTCGCGCCCGCTCTGCCGGCGATCGGTAAGAGTCTTGGCGGCATCGACGATCTGTCGTGGATAGTGACCGCTTATCTGCTCGCCGCCACCGCGGCGACGCCGCTGTTCGGCAAGCTCTCCGATATTTACGGTCGCCGTGCGCTGCTTCTGGCCGCAATCGTCATCTTCGTCGCCGGTTCGGTGGCCTGTGCGCTGGCGCCGACGATCTGGGTGCTGATTCTCTCGCGCGCCCTGCAAGGTATCGGCGGCGGCGGCCTGTTGCCGATCGCGCAAACCATCATCGCCGACCTGTTGTCGCCGCGCGAGCGCCCGGTGGTGCAGGGCCGCACCTCGATCATGTTCATGAGCGCCAGCATTCTCGGCCCGGTGCTCGGTGGCTTGCTCACCGACCATCTGCACTGGTCGTTCATTTTCTGGATCAACCTGCCGCTCGGCGCGGTGGCGCTGGTGATGACCGAGCGCGCGCTGCGCCGCCTGCCGCGCAACGACCGGCCGCATCAGCTCGACGTGATCGGTGCAGGCTTGATGGTCGGTGCCGCGCTGGGACTGATGCTGGCGCTGTCGTGGGGCGGCGTCCGTTATCCCTGGAGCTCGTTGCGGATCATTACCCTGATCGTGAGCTCAGGCGCGCTGTGGGTGCTTTTCACGCTGCGGCTTCTCACCGCGCGCGAACCGTTCATTCCGCTGGCGATCCTGCACGGGCGGGTCACCAGCACCATCACCGTTGCGGCGTTCTTCTCGATCGGCACCATCATCGGCGTGACTATTTACATGCCGCTCTATTGCCAGACCGTGCTCGGCGTTTCGGCGAGCCTGTCCGGCCTGGCGCTGATCGCCTATATGGGCGGCGCCACGCTGGGCTCGCTGGTGTCGACGCGGGTCATCGTGCGCATCAAGAATTACATGCGCGTGCCGATCCTCGGCCTTGTCGTCGCCATCGCGGCGCTTGCCGCTCTCGCCGCCGACCCGGCGGGGCACACGCTCGGCACCGTCGTGGTGCTGTTGTTCGTGCTCGGCTTCGGTGTCGGCCCGATGTATCCGGTCTCCACGATCGTCATGCAGAACGTGGTCAAGCCGCACCAGCTCGGCACCGCGACCGGCACGTTGAATTTTTTCCGCACGCTCGGCGGCGCGCTGGTGGTGGCGATATTCGGCGCCATCGTGTTGGGCGGCATCGGCGACGGGCCCGGCGTGACGACGCTGGAAAAGATCGCGGCCGGGCACAGCGACCTGGCGCCGGCCTTCCACTGGGTGTTCATCGCGGCCGCGATCTGCCTTGCGGTTTCGCTTCTCTGCCTTCTGGTGATCGAGGAGCGTCCGTTGCACGGGCCGATGCGGGTACCCGATCGTGTATCCGAATAACAAGAAAACGGCATAGCTGACCCGCTCCAAGTGTGCTGTCCATGTGTCTTGCGCTGTCGCCAGCGGGGCGCAAAGGTGTAGCTCAAATTCATCGACGGATGCGGTCGTTATTCTCGGTCATGGCATCGCTGGAACAGCAAAAATACCAGGCCGGCGAGCCCGCCTCGCAAGGGGGAGGTGAGGTCGAAAGCGCCGCGCCGGATGCCGGCGGCCATCGCACCGAGCGCAAGCTCGGCCGGCGCGAAGTCATCGCCATTATCGGCGGCTTGGCGCTGGCGATGTTTCTCGGCGCGCTGAACCAGACCATCGTGGCCACGGCGCTGCCGACCATCGGGCGCGCCTTCGACGATTTCGAAAATCTGTCCTGGGTGGTGATCGCTTATCTGTTGACCTCGACCGTGGTCGCACCGCTCTACGGCAAGCTCAGCGACATTTACGGCCGGCGCGGCATGATGTTGGTCGCGCTCGGCGTCTTCATGGCGGGCTCGGCCGCCTGCGCCGCCGCGCCGAGCATGCTGATGCTGATCCTCGGCCGCGGCCTGCAAGGCATCGGCGGCGGCGGCATCGTGCCGCTGACTCAATCGATCATCGCCGACGCGGTGCCGCCGCGCGAGCGCGGCTATTACCAGGCCTATACCGGCTCGGTCTGGATCGTCGCCGGCGCCGCCGGCCCGGTGCTCGGCGGCGTCATTGCCGAGCATCTGCATTGGTCGATGATTTTTTGGCTCAACGTGCCGCTCGGCCTGGCGGCGGCGATGTTGTCCAGCCGGCAGCTGAAACTCGTGCCGGTCCACGAACGCGCCCACAAGATCGATCTCACCGGTGCCGCGCTGATGATGGCCGCCGCGGTGGCCCTGCTCTTGGCGCTGACCTGGGGCGGCACGCGCTATCCGTGGTTGTCGCAGCAGATCGTCCTTCTGCTTGTCGCCGCCGCCGTGCTGACCGCGGCCTTCCTCTGGTGGGTGCTGCGCGCGCCGGAGCCGTTCCTGCCGCTCGCCGTCCTCAACAATCCGGTGATGCGCGCCGGCTGCCTCACCACCGCCTGCACCCAGAGTGTTTCCATCGGCCTGACCATTTTCGTGCCGCTTTACTACGAGATGGTCCACGGCCTCTCCGCGAGCGATTCCGGTTTGGCGCTCATTCCCATCGTGGTGATGACGACGCCGGGCTCGTATCTGTCCGGCCGCGCCATGCTGTACATGGACCGCTACAAATGGGCGCCGATCGTAATGCTTAGCATCGCTACCGCGGCGGTCGCGCTGCTCGTGGTGCACCCGCTGATGCCGGTGTGGGCGGTGGCGTTGATCACCGGCCTGGTCGGCATCGGCACCGGCAGCTCTTATCCGACCGTGACCGTATCGATCCAGAACGCGGTCGCGCACCAGCAGATTGGCGTCGCCATGGGCGCGATGAATTTTTTTCGGGCGCTAGCCAGCGCATTCGTCGTCGCGGCGATGGGCGCGATTATGCTGGCCGAGCTCGGCGCCTCGCCGCAGCGCGGCGGCGCGGCGTCGTCCGCGTTCATCGCGACCGCGGCGAATGCCTCGCTCGACGATCTCGCCCGCGCCTTCAGCCATATTTTTGCGGTCGCGGTGATTTTCCTGATCATCGGCATCGTGGCGCTGCTGATCATGGAAGAACGGCCGTTGCGCACTACCGTTCTGGCCGTGCCCGCCACACGCGAAACACCACCGCGCGCGCCCGCGCAGTAGCGCCATCCAGCGTCGCGGCTTAAGCTTGCAAAAAACCAAACGGGAGGAACTCATGGATCGCAAATCCATTTCAATCGCGATCGCCGCGGCGCTGTTTGCGTCATATCCGGCGCGCGCCCAGACCATCATCGACGATTGGAGCCAGGCAAAGTTGCCGCCGCCGCCGGCGCTCAAACCGGTGACGCTCGTTGCCAAGGAGACTGCGCTCCTGGTGATGGATTTCACCGTGCAGACCTGCACGCCGGAGCGGCGCAAGCGCTGCGCCGATTCGGTGCCGAAAGTGAAAAAATTCGTCGAGGCCGCGCGCGAGCACGGCGCGCTGATCATCTACAGCGTCGCGGTGCCGAACTCGGTCGCCACCGATGTGCTTAAGGAATTGACGCCGGCTGCCGGCGAACAGGTGCTGCCGCCGCTCGGCCCCGACAAATTCATCAACAGCGATCTGGAAAAGACGCTGAAAGACAAAGGCATCAAGACCGTGGTGGCGATGGGCACCCAGGCGCAGACCTCGGTGCTGCACACCGGCGGCGAGGCGGCGCTGCGCGGCTTCAAGGTAATTGTGCCGGTCGATGCGATGTCGGCGGACGATCTTTTTCCCGAACTCTACACCGCCTGGCACCTCGCCAATGCGGCGCGTATCAGCAATCAGGTGACGCTGACCAGGCTCGACATGATCGGGTTTTAGGTCCTCACACGGGACGATCGATCGCACGCCTGGCGCGTCCGCGAACGCGGTGTCTGCCCCTTGCGGGGGTGAGAGCTCTATGCTACCTTAACGAGTAATAATTTATTTCTTCGTCGGGAAGTGCCCGAACGGCGGAGCCCGCTGGCTCAACCGGGGGTGTAAAGCCACGAGTAAAACATCAGGGAGGAATGTGATGAGGTACAGATTCCACGGTGTGTTGTCAGCCATCATCGCCGTCGCAGCGTCGGGGTTGCTCGCCGCGGCTCAGGCGGGGGAATTTAAAACACTCAATACCAACACCCTCGCGGTGAACGGCTCTGTAACGGCCGAAACTACTCCGAAGGACCCGATTCCGCTTACCGCAAGTGGTGGGGCAATCGAGATGGAGAGCTTCGAGTTTCAAACGACGCCAGCCGGCGGGAATTACTTCTGCGAAATAGTGGCCAATGGCACTAACAAGACTCTCAATATCAGCCTGATCGGCGTGAACGCGACGGTCATCAATTCGTGCAGCGCCGCTCCGGGCAAGATATGCAGTACGCCGGCCATTGGTCTGCTCGGCGACCTCAAGTTCCAATGCCTACTGGCCACTCAATGCTGCAGCACCGCTGCGACTACTGGAAGCGCCACAATTGGCGTGCATCACTGATGCGTCGATCATAGCCGTCTTTTTTGGAGGTTATTCCAATGGTCAAGCATCATTTTGGCTGTATCCAGTTGCGGTGGTTCGCCTTGGCCGCCTTGGCATTGGGCGCGACCGTCATCGCAGGACCGGGAGCACTCGGGCAGGCTGCCAACCCTTCGGGTGTAGTGGGTAAGGCCCCAGCAGCTCGTGAACTCACACAAAGCGACTCGGCCGCTGCCGGTGTGGCGGTCCCGGGTTCGCCTGTTAGCACGAGCGAGGCCGAGAAGCCCGTCGAAGAAGCGCCGCCACCGCCGCAGGGGCCCGTCGATGCGTCCGGTACTGTCGGCGCGACGCCGCAAGCCGTCCGGGCGGCGCCGACGGCAAGCGAGTTGGAAGCTGCGGGAGTAAAGGTACGGTAGTTGCAAGTCCTATCTGTCGATAGGGTATGGCCTCTCGCCCTGGCCTGACCGCAGCGTGTTCCCTTGGGATTTCGACCCACCTGACACGTAGTGGAGACGGCGCGCCGAATTCATTCGGCGCGCCGCCGACATCGAGGGTGATTTCGACAAGCTCAAGGGCAAGCCCTCGGGCGCCGGCGATATGTCCTTGACCGGTTCGTGAGCTGCTGAGCAATGCGCACGACGGCCTGCGCTCACACCGGCGTCGGTCGTTGATTTGCTTTTGTGAGGGATCCCTGGGCCAGGCGGGCCGATTTTGCCACGTGGTCAGTCTTCCCCGATCCCAGTTTATATCGTCTCCGCAATCCAGACAGGCTAGGCTCAGCTTATCGCTGCGCCTGCGCCTTCAGCGCGTCGATCTCATCCTGACTGCGTAACGTCATCACTGCGACCTTGCGGGCGCGGAAATAGGGCAGCACGACTTTCGTGTCCTGACCGGGCTGTTCGAGCAGCGAGACGTAGCGCGGCTCGGCGCCGCGCGTCGGCAGGTCGAACGCGGTCCAGCCGCGGGTAAAGGGGTCGTAGCGCATGACGCGATCGGCGCCCCAGATGTTGGTCCAGGCGTCGTGATTCTTGTCGACCGCGACGTGATAGGGCTGCTGCTCGCCGGGCAGGAACACGAGCTTCACCTCGCGGGTATGGGTGTCGATGCGGGCGAGGTTGGCGCCCCAGGAATCGCCGACCCAGAGCACGTCGGCGAACTTGTCGGTGCCCATGCGGCGCGGGCCCTGCGCCCACGGCAGCGGATTGTTGAAATCCGGCTGATTGTAGGTTTCGTAGAATTTCATCTCGTCGGCGGTGAGCAGCCTGCCCTGGATCTTGTCCGGTGGCAATTTGATCTCGGACACGCCGCCTGAGCCGCCGTCGCCGACGCCGATGGTGTCGAGCACCATCTCGGCCCAATAGCCGTTGCCGTCACGGTCGGCGGCGGTGCCGTAGGTGACGCCGGTGCCGTTGGCGGTCTTGTACGTGATCGATTTGAACTCGGTGAATTTCTCCGCCACCGGATCGAAGCGCAGCGCGCCGTCTGGCGCCGACGACCAGATGTTGCCTTTGCCGTCGTAATCGACGGTAGCGGCGCCGCCGGTCTGGGTCATGCCGTTCGGCGGCAGATAGACTTTGATGTCCGTCGTCGCCGGATCGAGCCGGCCGATGCCGCCGCGGCCGTTGTTGATGTTGAACCAGATGATGCCGTTCGGATCGCGCGTCATGCCGTGGGTTTGCGCGGCAAGCCCGTTCGGTCCCGCCACCTTGAACAGCTTGACCTCGCCGGTCGCGGTGTCGATGCGGCCGATGGTGGTGCGCTTGTTGGGGATGTTGCAGGTGAACCAGAGATTGCCGGACAGATCGAGCCAGGAATCGTGGATGCCCCAACCGGGGATCAGAACCGACGGCGTGCCCAGCGACCAGTCGCTGCCGTCGTTCTGCACGAAGTTGGCGGGCAGGTTGGAATCGGGATCGAGCGGAACGTCGTATTCCTTGAACATCACGCGTGCCGCTTCGCCCGACGGCCGCGGCTCGAGCTTGACGCGCATGTCGGTAGCGCCCGGGCCGCGCGCTTGCGCGAGATAGGCTGCAAGCTCCTTCTGGTGATAGTCGAGAATGCCGGACGGTTTGCGCTCGCCGCCGACATAGGTACCGTAGACATTGGCATTCTTCATCAATTCGATGATGGCGTTCCAGCCGGCCTCATCGAAGCGGTGCTGCAACGGGAAGCTCGGGGTGTGGCAGCCGGTGCAGACCGTGCGCACGATGCGCTTCATGCGGCCTTCTTCCGGCGTGCGCTGCGGCAGTGCGTCGAGCATCAGGTTGCCGGGAAGCTGCTTGAACGTCGCTTCCGAATCGCTCATCGCCGTGAGCGTGAGATCCTGCTTGCGATTTGCCGACAGATCGACCGTGCTTTTGGCGGTTTGATAGCTGAGCGCCTGCGCCCAGACCCGGTAGCTGCCGTTGGGTAATCCCGGAAAATAGAAGTTGCCGTCGGTATCGGTGAATACGGTGGTGGTAATGGTGCCGCCGTCGGGCTTGGCCGACACCGTGACGCCGCCCATGGCCTTGCCGTCCGACGATTTGATGGTGCCGCTCAACAGCGCGTCGGCGAAGGCCGGCAGCGAAACCAGGATCGCGGTGACGGCGGTGAGGCTCGCGACGATGAGACCACGGCGCATGAGGCTCTCCATGTTTCTAGTCGGCGTCGCGCGACGAGCCGGCTTTGACGGGCGGCGGCGCGTCGGACGGCGCGGGAATGGTTTTGATATAGGTGACGATGGCGTCGATCTCGGCGGACTTGAAGTGATACTTGAAGCCCGGCATGCGCGGCGTGCCGTTGCCGATCACCTCGCGCATGACGTCGGCCTTGCCGCCGAGCGTATTCATCGACAGCACCGGCGCATATTGTGGGCTCACCAGCTGCGGCTTGGTGTGACAGACGCGGCACGATTGGTTGAACAGCCGCATGCCGAGCATTGTTTGATCGCCGCTCGCCGGCTGCGCTGCCGCGACAATCGGCCAAAGCACAAGCGACATCATCCACGCGCTGCGGCTCATGCGGCTTTTCTCCCGGCGATATTTTGTTCTTGCGGCAAGCCTACGCCGCCGCCGCGCTAAGGCGCAAGCGGCGAGCCGAGCATGCGCGCGGTATTGACGATCCAGCCGAGGTAACGCGAAAGCGGCGTGACGCCGGTGAGCCCGCCACAACCGGCTTCGAGTTTCGGCCCGGTCGACCAGCTGACCACGCCGATGATGACGGTGCGGCCATCCTTGTCGCGAAACACCGGCGCGCCGGAATCGCCGGCGCAGGCGCCGAACCCGGGGCTGTCGCCTTTGGTCTTCGGATCGAACAGTCGAATTTGCAGGCTGCCGGGCTGGCCGGTGGCGACCAGCGTCGCCGCACGAACCGTACCGCCGGTGCGGCCGTCACCGCGCACGGTGACGCCGTAGCCGGCGACCACAAAGGCGTCGCCGACGACGACCGGCTCCTCTTCGGCGCCGAGTGGCACCGGCGGGATTTTCGCCGGCAACGGCTCCGCGAGCTTGATCAGTGCCACGTCGGCGGTAGCGAGGTGACCAAACAGGCGCTTGAGATCGAATTGTGGGTCACGCTCGATGCGCGCAATGTCCTTGAGCACCGGCCGTTCGCCCGGCGCACTGGCGACGAGCTTGTATTCAGAGTCCGGCTGCACGCAATGCGCGGCGGTGAGCAGCAGATCGCGCGCGATCGCCGTCGCCGTGCATGCGGTGCCGCCCGAGCCCAAGATCATCACCACCGATCGCCCGGCGCCGTCGGCCGCCGCTGGCGCGCCGCCGACCATGGCGCGGGCCGGCGTGATCGCGAACAAGGCGATCAAGCCAAGGGTAAAGGCGCGAATGGAAATCATCATCGCTTTCATCTTATGCCGGCTACGTTCACAGTGAAGGCCGTACTGTCGTGGAGGAATTATGATGGACGTGCGCGAGGCTGTTGCCAGCCGGTATTCCTGCCGGGCTTTCTTGCCCAACCCCGTGCCCGAAGCAACCGTACGCGAGATTGTCGAGCGCGCGGCGCGCGCGCCGTCGGGCGGCAATCTGCAGGCTTGGCGCGTCTACGCCATCGCCGGCGCGCGGGTCGAGGCGCTCAAGGCGCTGCTTAATCCGCGCATGGGCGAATTGCCGAAAGGCGAGGGCGGCGAATACCAGATTTTTCCGAGCGATCTCAAAGAGCCCTACCGCTCGCGCCGTTTCGCTGTTGGCGAGCAGCTTTACCGCTCCATCGGCGTCGCGCGCGAGGATCGTCCCGGCCGCTATCGGCAATATGCCAAGAATTTTGAGTTCTTTGGTGCGCCGGTCGGGCTGTTTTTCGCCATCGACCGCGCCATGCTGCCGGCGCAATGGGCCGATCTCGGCGGCTTCATCCAGTCCGTCATGGTGCTCGCCCGCGGCTATGGCCTGCACACTTGCCCGCAGGAGGCGTGGATCACCTGGCAGCGCACCATGCGGGAATTCCTCCACCTGCCGTCCGAACTGATGCTATTTTGCGGCATGGCGCTCGGCCATGCCGATACGCAAGCGCCGATCAATTCCTGGCGCTCGCGGCGGGAACCGCTCGATTCATTCGCGACCTTTGAGGGATTTGCGGCCTAACCGCCTTAAATCGACCGTTCAGGCGCGGTTCAGTGCGTGGCGCTCAGGATAGACCATGCGCTTTGCCCGCCGATTCGCCGTTGCGGCATTGACCATACTTTCGCTTGCCCCGGCACGCGGGGCCGAGCTTGCCCACGATTGCCTCGATCAAAAAGAACGCCGGGCCGAAATCGAGAGCGGCCGGGTGGTGCGGCTCGCCACCGCCGCGCGGGCGGCCAGGAGCAAAATGCCGGGCACCTTGGTGCGGGCGCGGCTCTGCCGCGGTAACGATGGCCTCGTCTATGTGCTGACAGTGCTGGCGCGCGATGGCAAAGTGGCGCGGCTGACCGTCGACGCCGTGAAGGGTACCCTCGTCGGCGGGCTCTGAGCGAAAATCCTAACCGGAGCTTTTTGGTTTGCGCCTTCTCGTTGTCGAAGACGATCCCGATCTCAACCGGCAGCTCGCCACCGCGCTGACCGATGCCGGCTATGTCGTCGACCGTGCTTTCGACGGCGAAGAGGGCCATTATCTCGGCGAGAGCGAACCCTACGACGCCGTCATTCTCGACATCGGCCTGCCCAAAATGGACGGCATCTCGGTGCTGGAATCCTGGCGCCGCGCCGGCCGCGCCATGCCGGTTTTGATCCTCACCGCGCGCGACCGCTGGAGCGACAAGGTGCAGGGTTTCGACGCCGGCGCCGACGACTATGTCGCAAAACCATTCCATCTCGAAGAAGTGCTGGCACGGGTGCGTGCGCTCTTGCGCCGCTCGGCAGGTCACGCCAAGAGCGAATTCACTTGCGGACCGGTCCGCCTCGATACCCGCACCGGCCGCGTCGCCGTCGACGGCAATCCGGTAAAACTCACCTCGCACGAATACCGGCTGTTGTCCTATCTGATGCATCACACCGGCCGAGTCGTCTCCCGCACCGAGCTTGTCGAGCATCTCTACGACCAGGATTTCGACCGCGATTCCAACACCATCGAAGTGTTCGTCGGCCGCATCCGCAAAAAGCTCGGCGTCGACGTGATCCAGACGGTGCGCGGCCTCGGTTATCTGCTGACGCCGCCCGATGCGCGCTAACTCGCTCGCGCTCCGCCTGTTCCTGTGGGCCACCGCCTGGACCGTGGTGATTCTCATCGTCACCGGCATCGCATTGTCGACACTCTACCGCCATGCCGTCGAGCGCGCCTTCGATCGCCGCCTCGACGTCTATCTGCGCACGCTGGTTGCCGACGTGGCGTCGCCCGAGGAGGGCACCGACAAGTTTCCCCAATCGATCGGCGAGCCGTTGTTCGAATTGCCGCTGTCGGGCTGGTACTGGCAGGTGACGCGGCTCGACAGCAAAAAGCCGGACGTCCATTCGTCGCGCTCGCTTTGGGACTCGGGGCTGCCGCGCCTGCCGGTCGATCGCTCGGCGTCCACCGCCGAAGCGAGGCAGGGCTATGCCGACGGCCCGGAGGACCAGAGGCTGCGCATCGTCGAGCGCAATATCGATCTTGGCGACGACGGCCGCTATTTGATCGCGGTCGCCGGCGACGCCTCCGAGATCGACGATGAAACGCGAAGTTTCGACCGCGCCATCGGGATGACCTTTGCCGCGCTGACCGCGGCGCTGCTGCTGACCACCGCGTTGCAGGTCCGCTTCGGCCTGGCGCCGCTCAAGCGCATTTCGGCAAGCCTCGCCGCCATCCGCTCCGGCCGTGCCGAGCGGCTGGAAGGCGATTTCCCGTTCGAGATTGCGCCACTGGCGCGCGAGACCAATGCGCTGATCGACGCCAATCGCGAGATCGTCGAACGCGCCCGCACCCATGTCGGCAATTTGGCGCACGCGCTGAAGACGCCGCTGTCTGTCCTCGTCAACGAGGCGGCGGCGCGTGGCAACGACCCGCTAGCGCACAAGGTGCTGGAGCAGACCGACATCATGCGCGATCAGGTGGCGCGCCAGCTCGAGCGCGCGCGGCTTGCGGCGCGTTCCACGGTCGTCGGCACGCTGATCGACGTGCCGCCCGTGATTACCGCGCTTGCCCGCAGCATGGAAAAGCTGCATCGGGAGCGTGACATCGCCATCGACGTCGATGTGCCGGCACACGCGCGCTTTCGCGGCGAGCAGCAGGACCTCGAAGAGATGGTCGGCAATCTGGTCGACAATGCCTGCAAGTGGGCGCAGTCGCGGGTCGCCATCGAGGTGGTGGCCGACCGGCCGACGTCGGATAGCGCAAAGAACGAAACAAACGAGACTGGCGAGAAGTCGCGCGTGCGCATCATCGTCGACGACGACGGGCCGGGCCTGTCTCCTGCCGAGCGCGAGCAGGTGGCGCTGCGCGGCGCGCGGCTCGACGAGACCAAGCCCGGCTCCGGCCTCGGCCTGTCGATCGTGGTCGAGCTGGCCGACCTCTACGGCGGGGTGCTGACACTTGGCACCGCGCCGATCGGGGGCTTGCGCACCGAATTGGCGCTGCCGGGGGGTTGATCCCCCGTAGCTGCGTCGGCAGCATGTCGCCAAAGGCGCTTATCAGGGGAGGATTTTCCATGAACGTATCTCGCCGTCGTTTGCTTGCCGGCGGAAGCACGGCGATTATCGCGGCCGCTGTCGCCTCGCCATTTGTCGCGCGCGCCCAGCAGGCGCAATGGACCTACAAATACGCCAACAATCTTCCTGAGACGCACCCGATGAACGTGCGGGCCCGGGAGATGGCGGCGGCGATCAAGCAGGAAACCAATGGTCGGTTCGACCTGCAGATTTTTCCGTCGAGCCAGCTCGGCTCCGATACCGACACGCTGAGCCAGGTCCGCTCCGGCGGCGTCGAGTTCTTCACGCTGTCGGGCCTGATCCTGTCGACCTTGGTGCTGCCGGCTTCGATCAACGGCATGGGCTTCGCGTTCCCGAATTACGACACGGTGTGGAAGGCCATGGACGGCGATCTCGGCGCCTATGTCCGGGCGCAGATCGAGAAAGCCAATCTCGATGTGCTGGAGAAGATCTGGGACAACGGGTTCCGGCAAACCACGACATCGACCAAGCCGATCGTATCGCCGGACGACCTGCGCGGCTTCAAGATCCGGGTGCCGCCGTCGCCGCTGTGGACGTCGATGTTCGAAGCCTTCGGCTCGTCGCCGGCCTCGATCAATTTCAACGAAGTCTATTCGGCGCTGCAGACCAAGATCGTCGACGGCCAGGAGAATCCGCTGGCGATCATCGCCACGGCCAAATTGTACGAAGTGCAAAAATACTGCTCGCTGACCAATCACATGTGGGACGGTTTTTGGTTCCTGGCCAACCGGCGCGCCTGGCAGGCGCTGCCCGACGACGTGCGCGCCATCGTCGCCAAGAACGTTAATGCCGCCGCGCTGAAAGAGCGTGACGACGTCGCCAAGCTGAACGCGACCTTGCAACAAGACTTGGCGGCCAAGGGCCTGGTATTCAATCAGCCCGATCCGGCGGCGTTCCGCGACAAGCTGCGCTCCGCTGGCTTTTACACCCAGTGGAAGGGGAAGTACGGCGACGAAGCCTGGAGCATTCTCGAGAAGTCGGTCGGCAAGCTCGCGTAATCAATGATGCGCTCGGTGACGACGGCGCTCGATTCCGTGCTTGGCGCTGCTGTCGAGATTCTGGCGGCAGCGTTGGTTGCGACCGAGATCGCGATTCTGTTCGGCGGTGTCATCGCGCGTTACGTCTTCAATCATCCGCTGGTCTGGTCGGATGAGCTGGCCTCGATCCTCTTCCTGTGGTTGGCGATGCTCGGCGCGGTAATCGCGTTCCGCCGCGACGAGCATATGCGCATGACCGCGGTCGTCGGCAGTCTGTCGGCGCCGACGCGGGCGACATTCGACCTGTTCGCGACCTGCGCGGCGCTAGCATTTTTGCTGCTGATCGCGTGGCCAGCGTGCGAATATGCGCAAGAAGAAACTTTCATCACGACGCCGGCGCTTGGGCTGAACAATGCATGGCGCGCCGCGGCCTTGCCGAGCGGGATAGCGTTGATGGCGGTCTTCGCGGTGCTTCGCGTCAGCCGCGCCGGATCGCTGCGGTCGATCGCGATTTCGCTCGGCGCCGTGACTGCTCTCGTCGCACTGTTCTGGTTCGCCGGGCCGCTGTTCCGGCAGCTCGGCAACCTCAACCTGTTGATTTTCTTCGTCGGCGTGGTGGCCGCCGCCGTCTTTGCCGGGGTGCCCATCGCATTCGCGTTCGGCCTTGCCATCTTCGGCTACTTGGCGCTGACGACGCATACGCCGCTGTTGGTCCTGATCGGGCGCATGGACGAGGGCATGAGCCATCTCATCCTGCTGGCGGTGCCGCTGTTCGTCTTTCTCGGCCTGCTCATCGAGATGACCGGCATGGCACGCGCCATGGTCGCGTTTCTGGCAAACCTGCTCGGCCATGTCCGCGGCGGCTTGCACTATGTGCTGGTCGCCGCAATGTATCTGGTGTCGGGCATCTCGGGCTCGAAAGCCGCCGACATGGCCGCGGTCGCGCCGGTGCTGTTTCCCGAGATGAAGGCGCGCGGCGCCAAGCCCGGCGATCTTGTCGCGCTTCTGGCCGCGACCGGGGCGCAAACCGAAACCATCCCGCCGAGTCTGGTTCTGATCACCATCGGCTCGGTGACCGGCGTATCGATTGCCGCGCTATTCACCGGCGGGCTGTTGCCCGGCGTGGTGCTCGCGATCCTGCTTTGCTTTGTCGTGCGCCGGCGCTATCGGCGGGAAAATCTCGGCGATGTGAAGCGCGCCACGGCGCGGGACATCGGCCGCACTTTTGTGATCGCGCTGCCGGCACTGGCGCTGCCGTTTTTGATCCGCGCCGCCGTGGTCGAAGGCATCGCCACCGCCACCGAAGTTTCGACAATCGGCATCGTGTATTCGGCGATTGTCGGTCTCGTGATATATCGCCGCTTCGACTGGGCGGCACTCAAACCGATGCTGGTCTCGACCGCGTGCCTGTCGGGCGCGATCCTGCTCATCATCGGCACGGCAACCGGAATGGCATGGGGCCTGACACAATCGGGTTTCTCGCGCTCGCTTGCGGCAGCGATGACCGGGCTCCCAGGTGGTGCAGTCACCTTCATGGCCGCATCGATCGCGGCCTTCGTCGTGCTCGGCTCCGTGCTCGAAGGCATTCCAGCCATCGTTCTGTTCGGGCCGCTGCTGTTTCCGATTGCCAAAGCCGTCGGCATCCACGAAGTGCACTATGCGATGGTCGTCATTCTCGCGATGGGCATCGGGCTATTCGCACCGCCATTCGGTGTCGGCTACTACGCCGCCTGCGCCATCGGCCGCGTCGAACCGGCGGACGGCATGCGGCCGATCTGGGGCTATATGCTCGCGCTCGTTATCGGAACAATTGTCGTAGCGGCCGTACCGTGGATCTCGATCGGCTTCCTGAAATGATCAATTTTGCAGCGCGCGGTTAAGCGCGACGATGTCGGAGTATTCGGACTCCAGACGGCTGCGCGCCTTCGCCGGATCCTCGTATTGGCCGAAGAGTCCGATCGCTTCGATCTTGGCGATAAACGCAGGGTCCTTCGCCGCCTTGGCGACGGCGTCGACTAATGTGCTCCGTATCCCGTCCGACAGTCCGCGCGGAGCGTAGAGGCCCATGATGAGATTGAGCCCGTTCGCGGTAATGCCCTTTTCAGCGAAAGTCGGAACGTCAGGCAACTTCGGCAGTCGCTGGGGCGCCGTCGTGACCAAGGCGCGGAGCTTACCGGACTCGAACATGGCCGCACCCGTGGTGTAGGGCACCATGCCGATATCGACCTGGCGCCCGAGAATCGCGGTGGTGAGCTGCGCGCCGCCCTGGAACGGCACGGCGACCATGGTCAGTTTGAACTGATGCGCCAGCGCCTGCATGCTCAGCGACGATACGGTCCCGACGCCGGCTGAGGCGTAGTTAAGCTTGCCCTGGTTGCCGTGAACATAGTCGACGATGTCGTCGAGCGTCCGCCATGGCGCGTCCGCGCTCACGGCGAGCACGCTGACGTCGGTCGCGTAGTTACCCAGCAAATTGAAGTCATCGAGCGTGAACGGCACCGTCGTTCCGGAAATGCGGGTGATGGTGAAAATCGAATTGACCCCTTGCCCGATGGTGTAACCGTCGTGCTCGGCTGTCGCGACGTCGTGCATCCCTAAGGTTCCGCTGGCGCCAGGTCGATTGAGCAGCACGACGGATTGTCCAAGCGCCGTCTCCAGCGTCGGCGCGATCATGCGCACCGCGGTGTCGACCGGGCCGCCGGCTGTCGCCGGAACGATCACTTGAACCGGACGCGTCGGAAACTGCTCTTGCGCCTGCACACCCACGCCAAGCGCTATCGCCGCGAGCGCGGCGCAGCCCACGGCAAGCGCGAGTTGTTTCATGGACGCCTCCTGTCAACGCCGATGCGCTTGTCATACCATGGCCGCACGAAACGCCAATGGTGCCAGGAGAAAAGATGCGTACCGTCACGCTCGAAGAACATTTCAGTCTGCTGATGCCCGGCAGCCAGAATCCCTCGGCACCGTCGCCCGCCGCCGGCAACGTGCCCGATGTGGTCGCCAATGCGGCGGACAAGGTGACCGACATCGGCGCCGGCCGCCTCGCCGACATGGATCGCAACGGCATCACCGTGCAGGTGCTGTCGAAGGCAGGCGTCCACATCACGCCCAGCGCCGATCAGTTCGACGGCAAGGAAGCGATCGCATTCGCGCAAAAATTCAACAACGGCTTTGCGGAAAAGATCGCCGAGCGCCCCGATCGCTTTGCAGCTTTCGCGCATCTGGCGGCGAGCATCCCGGAGGCTGCGGCGGACGAACTGGAGCGCACCGTCACCGCGTTCGGCTTCAAGGGCGCCTTGATCAGCGGCACGATCCGCAGCGCGTTCCTCGACGATGCCAAGTTCGCGCCGCTCTTGGCGCGGGCGGAAAAGCTCGATGTGCCGATCTATATCCACCCCGGCATGCCGCCCGCCGACGTGCGCAAGGCCTATTACGAGGGATTTTCGAAAAACATAAACTTCGGGCTCGCCACCTTTGCCTGGGGCTGGCACTACGAAGTGGCGCTGCATGTGATGCGGCTCGCCGTGTCCGGCACGATGGACAAATACCCGAAGCTGAATTTCATCATCGGCCATATGGGCGAAGGCCTGCCGGTGATGCTGGCGCGCTGCGAGCATCAATTCCGCAACGAGCTTTCGTTTCTGTCGCGGCCGCTGGCCAAAACCATCACCGATCAGGTTTACGTCACCTCGGCCGGCTTTTTCACCAACCCGCCGTTCGTGGCGGCGCTCGAAACATTCGGCATCGACCGCCTGATGTTCTCGGTGGATTACCCTTATGCCAGCAATGCCGACGGTCGGGCGTTTTTGGACAATGTGCCGCTGTCGCCCGCGGATCGCGCCAAATTCGCCTACGGCAACGCAGACCGATTGTTGAAGCTTTCGGCTTAGGCGGTGTCGGTCGAACGTGCGCGAGCGATCGCCGCACGAACGCGCCACGCCGTGATCGGCGTCTCGAACACCGCCGCGCCGAGCGGCCGCAGCGCATCGTTGACCGCATTGACGATCGCCGCCGGCGGGCCGATCGCGCCGTTCTCGCCGATGCCCTTGATGCCGAACATGGAAAACGGCGACGGCGTCTCGATAAAATCGAGTTTGACATTCGGCATCGACGCCGCGTTCGGCGCCGTGTAGTCGGCAAGCGTCGTGGTCGTCGGCTGACCCGCCGCGTCGTAGCCGTTCTCCTCGAACAGCGCGTTGCCGAGGCCGTTGGAGAAGCCGCCGACGACCTGGCCTTCGACCAGCATCGGGTTCACGCGCGTGCCGCAGTCGGCGACGATGGCATAGTCGATCACCTCGACGGCACCGGTCTCCGGATCGACGGCGACGACGGCGGCGTGGGCGGAATAGGAGAACACGCCGGGGTCATGGGCCTTGTGGCCGGCCGTGGCAGTGAGACCGCCGGCGTCCATGTCGGCCGGCAAATCTTCCGGATGGTGGTACCAGGCGCGGCCGATCTCGGCGAACTCCACGCTGCCTTGCGGACCGTGAACGCGGCCGTTCTTGATTTCAACGTCGCCGGCTTTGCACTGCATGAGATGCGCGCCGATCTTGGCAATCGGCGACATCAGCAGCCGGCAGGCTTCGGCAATCGCGCCGCCGGTCGTGACCATCGAACGCGACGTGTAGGTGCCGGTACCGGCGGGCGAGGTCGAGGTGTCGCCGAAGCGCACGGCGATCTTGCGCGGCTCGATACCCAAAACCTCGTGCGCGACCTGGGCGAACACCGTCTCGTGTCCCTGGCCGTGCGAATGCGAACCGACTTCGAGAACGAGCTCGCCGTCGCCGGTGAGACGCGCCACCGCGGGCTCCATTCCCGGCACCAGCTCGATACCCCACGCCGAATAGCCGAACGGTCCGGTGCCGTACGCGGTCTGCTCATAGAACGATGCAAAGCCGACGCCGATCAGCCGGCCGTCGGGCTCGCGGTTTTGCTGGCGTGCCCGCACCGCCGGAAGATCGATGAGCTCGGCGGCGCGCTTGAGCGCCGCGACATAGTTGCCGCTGTCGAGCGTCTTCTTGGTGATCGACACATAGGGCATCTGCTCGGGCTTGACGAAATTCCGCAGCCGCACTTCGACCGGATCGATGCCGACCGCTGCTGCGATACCGTCCATGACGATCTCGTGGCCGATGCACGACAACGGCCGCGCCACGCCGCGGAACGGCTGGCCGGCGGGCTTGTTGCTGACGACGTTGATGGCGCGGCCGCGAAACGCGCGGATGTCGTAGCAGCCCTGCATGTTGCCAACCGCGAGGCCGCCTTCGATTCCGGCAGGCCACGGCCACGGCGAATAGGCGCCCGAATCCACGGTGACGTCGCATTCGAGACCGAGCACACGGCCCTGCGCATCGGCATAACCGATCACTTTGCATTCGTAGTCGCGGCAGGTGGCGTCGCAGACCAGCGATTCGTAGCGATCCTGGATCCATCGCACCGGGCGGCGCAGCCGCATCGCCGCCCAGGCCACGCATACTGTTTCGCTTTCCACATAAGTCTTCAGCCCAAACGATGCGCCGACGTCAGGCACCACCACGCGCAGCCGGCGCTGGCTGATGCCGAGCACTTGCGCCAATCCGATCTGCAGTGGAACCGGCAATTGATGGGCGACATAAACGATCAGCTCATCGAGCCGGCTGTCGTAGGACGCGATGCAGGCGCGTCCCTCGAGCGGCAGCGGGTGCATCCGGTTCATGCGAAACTTGCGCTCGACCACGTGGGCGGCAGCAGATTTCGCCGCATTGAGGTCGCCGGCCTCGAGCTTGATATCGACGAGAATGTTGTCGCCCCATTCGTCGTGAACAAACGGCGTCACTTTCTTGAGCGCATCCGCCATGGTCACCACCGGCGGTAGCGTCTCGAAATCCACCTCGACGAGAGCGGCGAAGTCTTCGGCCTCGGCGCGTGTCGATCCAAGCGCCATCGCGATCGGTTCGCCGACGTGACGCACTTTACCTGCGGCCAGGATCGGCCAATCGGAAGGCTTGAAGCCGGGCAGCTTTGCGGTCGAGCGCATCTTGCCGACGCCGGTGAGGTCCCCCGCTAGATAGATGCGGTCTTCCAACCCTTGCGGTTTGCGTACTGCGAGGATGCGGGCGTGGGCATGGGGGCTGCGCACAAAAGCGGCGTGCAGTGTTCCCGGTAGCGCTATGTCGGCGCAAAACTGGCCGCGCCCTTCGAGAAAGCGCGCATCCTCGAGCCGTGGCAGCCTGGCGCCAATCCCATAATCGCTCGCCATCGCACGCCTCGGCGCCGCTAGCCCCACAACTCTTTCGACGCGATCCGCGCGCCGTCGCTGAGCGCCTTGAATTTCGCCCACACGATCGAGGGATGCACTTCCTTGGAGCCGGCAAACGTGGCGAAGCCGCAATCGGAGCCAGCGATGACGTTTTCGCGGCCGACTACGTTGGCGTAGCGCACGATGCGTTCGGCGACCAGCTCGGGATGCTCGACCAGGATGGTCGAATGCGAGATCACGCCGGGGATCAATATCTTGCCGTCCGGCAGCTTGACGTTCTTCCACACTTTCCATTCGTGTTCGTGGCGCGGGTTAGCCGCCTCGAACGAATAGGCGCCGGCGCGGATTTTTAAGATTATATCGACGATGTCCTTGAGCTCCATGTCGTGGATGCGCGGGCCCATATTGATGCCGTAGCAGGTATGGAAGCGGATTTTCTCCGGCGGGATGTCGCGCAGCGCGTGATTGAGCGCCTCGACCCGCACCTCCGCCCATTTGCGGCAATCGGCAATGCTCGATTCGGGATGGATGATGTAATAGGTGACCAGCCGCGGATCGTCGATCTGCACCAAAAATTCGGCATCGACGATGGCCTTGTATTCCTCGTGCATCGCATCGGCGATTGCGAAAATGTAGTCCTCGGTCGATTTGTAATAGGCGTTCTTCTGCCAGTCCTCGATATTGGACGGCGAGATCGCCGGCATGAATGCCTCTTCGACCTTGGCGCCTTTGAGCGCCGCTTTGAAATTATCGATGTCGCGCTTGAGCCGGGCGTGGCCTTTGTAGGTGATCGGCCCGGTGCAGATCATGTGGGTGTGGGTAGAGGCGGCGTGGGTCTGCGAATAGAATTCCGGGAACGACAGGCCCTCGCGCGACGTGGCCCATTGGTTGCGTGGCCCGGCGCGGGTATCGACCTCGTAGCCGCCGAGCCGTTCGTTGATATAGCTGACAAAGCTCGGCTTGCCGTATTCGCCGTCGTCGACCACGTCGACGCCGAGATCGATCTGCTTGTGCACGATCTCGCCGACCGCGGCGGTGAGCCGCTGCGCCGCCGCAGCGCTGTCGAATGCCTTGGGCCCGTCGTGCTCGATCAGCGCCAAGAGATCGGGCGGCCGCGGCAGGCTGCCGGCGTGAGTCGTGAGTATCCGATCGGTACTGTGTTTCATGACTTCGCTTATTCCAATGTCACTTATTCCAAAGTTACATGGGCGGACGTGATGACGTTTTTCCAGCGTTCGGCTTCGTCGTGAAAGTAGGCGGCGGTTGATTGCGGCGTGCCGCCGACCGGCTCGGAGGAGAGATCGGCGAGGCGCTTCTGCACGTCGGGATCGCGCAGCGCTTCGTTGACGCCGGCATTGATCTTATCGACGATCGCGGCGGGTGTTTTCGGCGGTGCGACCAGGGCATACCACGTCACCGCCGCAAATCCCGGCAGCGTCTCGGCGATGGCCGGCACGTCGGGCAAGGTCGCCACGCGACTGGGCGAGGCGACCGCGATGAGTTTCAGCTTGCCGGCTTTGACGAGCTGCATCGACACGCCGAGATTGTCGAACATACTGTCGACGGCGCCGCCGGCGAGATCGTTGAGCGCTGGCGCCGAGCCGCGATACGGCACGTTCTGCAACTTCACCTTCGCCATCATCTGGAACAATTCCGACGTCAGGTGCGAGGTGGTGCCGTTGCCTTGCGTGGCCGTCGTGATCTTGCCGGGATTGGCCTGGGCGTAGGCGATGAAATCTGCGACCGTGCTGGCGGCGATCTTGTCCGGATTGACCACGAGTGCATTCGGCGTCCGACCTATCACCGCGATAGGCACGAATTGCAGCGGATCGAAATCGAGATGCGGATAGAGGTTTTGATTGATGACGAGCGGCGGCGGCGGCGACGATAGCAGCGTGTAGCCGTCGGGATCGGATTTCGCCGCGACCTCGGCGCCGACATTGCCGCCGGCGCCGGAGCGATCCTCGATGATCACCGATTGCCCCCATTTGCGCGACAGCCAATCGGCAATGATGCGCGGCATGACGTCGGCGGTGCCGCCGGCGGGGAAGGGGACCACGATTTTTACCGTGCGCGTTGGAAAATCCTGCGCCTGCGCCGGAACGGCAACGGCGCCGAGCGCCAGCGCCAAAGCCGGCAGCGTCCATCCGAAGCGCCGAGACGACACGGCGCGGCTTTTCGACATCATGCTTTTGCTCTTGATGCTTACTTTTGGAAGTTTCGATGGGGTCGCCGCGGAACTTAGCCAAACGGTGCCACAGCCGCCAGTATGCGGCGGCGCGACATAGCGGCTTGCAGCGCTGCCATGCCGCGGCGCCGTTGCCGATGCGAACAGAGTTTTGCCCTAATAGCCTCCTCTGGTGCACAGTTCAGTGCCGGGCAGCGGGTCTGTCCCGAAAGGCGTTGGGGGTCATGTCGGCACGCCGCTTCATTCCATTTGCGCTCCTTGGCCTGAGCGTCGCGGCCTGCACCGCCGATTCCGGGCCGAAGGAGGCAGGCGGCACAGCGGTCGGCGCCGTGACCGGCGGTTTGATCGGCAATGCCATCGGCGGCAGCGTCGGTAACCGGTTCGCTGGGACTGTGATCGGCGCCGCGGTCGGCGGCTTGTTCGGCAACCGGATCGGCGCGGCGATGGACGACGAGGACAAGCGTCGCGCCTACGCGGCCCAAATGCAGGCGCTGGAAACCGGGCCGTCAGGCGCCCCGGTCGCCTGGCGCAATCCGGATTCCGGCCGCTACGGCAATGTCGTGCCCGGCCCTGCCTACCAGGCCAACGGCGCCACTTGCCGGCAATATACCCACACGGTCTATGTCGACGGTGCCCCGCAGAGCGCGCGCGGCACCGCCTGCCGCAATCCCGACGGCACCTGGACCACGATCAACTGACCGTTGCCGGGACTATCGCCTTGAAATCCGGGTGTTTTGCGTAACCCCTTCTTAAGCGCCCCGCTAGTAGAAAGGTTAACGGTGTGGCCTCGAGAGGCGGGTGCGATGACGAGCGACGGGCAATCCGTCGAACGGCTGCGGGAATATCTCCGGAACCTCAAGCCGGAAGCGCGGGCGATGCTGATCGCAGAGCTCGAACGCGCCCAATTGCGCGGCGACGACATGGCCGGCAGCGAGCTGGTGCTGGAGGAGCTGCGACGCACCATCCGCGCCGAGGCGCAGCAGGTGCCGCGCATCGGCGACGCGGCGCGCTTGTTCTTCATGCCGTTCGAGCCGTTCCTGATCGACGCCGCCGCCGACCACAAGCGCGTCGGCCGCATCGCGCGGCTTTCGCTCGAGCCGATCTGGGGCTGGATCGGCCGCGATCTGATTCCGGCCGAAGCCAAGGCGCTGACCGAGGACATCAATCGCGCACTTCTCGCCGACGACAAGACCAAGGCCGATCAACTGGTCCGCGCCCTGCATGAACGCGCCACCCTGCGCATGCGGGAAACCCTGGCCACGGTCGGCGCCGATGAGAAGGCGCAACGCCGGCTCGCCATTCAGGTTGGTACGCCACGGGCGACCGAGGACGTAGCGACCCTCCTGCATGTGCTCGAAGTCCGTGACGCGCTCGCAGACCTGGTCAAGCGGTTGCCGAACTATGTGCGCGTCTTCGAGCGCGAATTGATCGAGCAGGCCAAGGTGCATATCGATACCGCGTGCGCGGCGAAGTCGCTCGGCGGCGACGCGGCGCGCAAGGCCGACGTCATCCGCTACGGTCTCGTGCTGCTGATGAGCCGGCTCGCCGCGCCGTGGCAGCTCATTCGTCTCGCCACTCGCGTCGCCGAGAGCGACGTTGCCGCGCGCGTCGCCGAAACGCCCTATGCGGTGGCGGTGACGATCGTGCTCAGTGAGATGGAAGCCACGGTCAGCGACCTGCGCACCGCGTTCAAAGCCGGCAAGCCGGTGACGTCGATACTCAAGGAGCTGCACGGCGCCGCGCGCGGGCTGCGCACGGAAATGGATTTGTCCGTCGAGTCGACCTGGAGTCGGCAATTGGCCGCGATTCGTAGCGACGTTTCCAACCTGCTGAAATCCGAGATCGATGCGGCGCCCGGCCGGGTCCGCCGTCTGCTGCGTCCGCCGCCGGCCAAAGAGATCCGTCCCGGCTCGACAGTCGACAGCATCGAAGTCGAGGACGTGCAGGCGCGGGTCGAATTCGTCAACGCCTGCCGTAATTACGCGGGCGAGCTTGCGCTCAGCGAAGTCACGGTGCGGGCTTATTCGGAACTGACGCAATATCTGGAGACTGGCACCAAGGTGCTGCTCGATGCCTTGCGCCATGCCGAGGCGCGGGAGCGCCCGTTCCGGCAGTCGCAGGTCGACGCCGCGATCCGCCTGTGCCGATCGTTGTTCGGCGCCGAATATGCCGAGCTGTTGACCAAGGCCGCCGACGTTGCCGTGCAGGCCGCAACCACCGAGCGCAAGTCCGTCCGCGCCTGAGTGCGCAATTGCCGCGCCGCAGTTCCCATTGCGGCCACAGTCGCGCCGTGATGTAAGGACGCGGCGCTCGGCAACCGGCTGTGAGCCTGCATTGGTGTCGCGGTGACGACCGCGGCCTGCGCTAGAATGGCACTAAAGACCTGCCCATGATTCTGTGGATCGTTTTCGCCTTGATGACCGCAGCGGCAATCCTCGCCGTGCTGTGGCCGCTTGGGCGAAAGACCGCCGCCGGTCGCGGCGGCACCGACCTTGCGGTCTACCAGGATCAATTGGAGGAGATCGGCCGAGATCGCAGCGCCGGCCTGATCGGCCAGACCGAAGCCGAGGCCGCGCGCGTCGAGGTCTCGCGCCGGTTGTTGGCCGCAGCCGATGCGCAGGCGACCGTGGCTGTGCCGACCGCGAGCGCGGCGCAGTCGCTGCGGCGCCGCCGCGCTGCCGCCGTCGCGGCGCTGATCGTGCTGGCGCTATTGCCGCTGTGTTTTTATCTCGCGCTCGGCTCGCCGAATGTTCCAGGCCAACCCGCCTTCGCCCGCGTCAAGGCGGCGCCCGGCGACCAGTCGATCGACGCGCTGGTTGGCCAGGTCGAAGCGCATCTGGCGAAAAGTCCCAATGACGGTGCTGGTTGGGAGGTGATCGCTCCGGTCTATCTGCGGCTCGGCCGCTTTGACGACGCGGTCATGGCGCGGCGTAAAGCGCTTACGCTCAACGGCGAGACCGCGACGCGCGATGCCGATCTCGGCGAGGCCTTGGTTGCCGCCGCCAACGGCGTCGTGACCGATGAGGCCAAGCACGTTTTTGAAACCGCCGTGACGGGCGATCCGCACGAGGCCAAGGCGCGATATTTTCTCGGTCTCGCCGACGAGCAGGACGGCAACCGCGCCGCCGCCGCCGCGCGATGGCGCACCATGCTCGAAGAGGCGCCGGCCGGCGCGCCGTGGGTCGGCTTCGTCCGCGCCGCGCTCGGTCGCGTCACCGGCGAGCCGGTTCCGGAAGCGGCCGGCCCGAGCGACGCAGATATTGCGGCCACGGCGAATATGAGCGACGAGCAGCGCGTCGAGATGATCCGCGGCATGGTCGGCCGCTTGTCCGATCGCCTGCACGCCCAGGGCGCCGATGTGGAAGGCTGGTTGCGCCTGGTGCGCGCCTATGCCGTACTCGGCGACCGCGACAAGGCCAAGGATGCCGCCGCCGATGCGCGGCACGCGCTGGCAGATCATCCTGACGACGTCAAACGGGTCGACGAACTCGTCAAAGGTCTCGGGCTGGAAGGTTGATGGCAGCATCATGCAGCGGAGCTGGACATAAATGACGCGCAAGCAACGACGCCTGATTCTGATCGGCGCCGGGCTCGGCGTGCTCGCGGTCGCGGTAGCGCTGATGCTCAACGCTTTCCGCGATTCCATCGTGTTCTTCAATTCGCCGAGCGACATTGCTGAAAAGCACATCGGCCCTGGCACGCGCATCCGGCTCGGCGGCCTGGTGAAAGACGGCAGCATCGTTCGCGGCAACGATCTGCGCGTCCGCTTCGAAGTCACCGACGGCAAGAGCGAGCTCCCGGTGAGTTATCAGGGCGTGCTGCCCGATCTGTTCCGCGAAGGGCAGGGCGTCGTTGCCGAGGGCACAATCGACGGCGGCGGCACCTTCAATGCCGATACCATTCTCGCCAAGCATGACGAGACCTACATGCCGAAGGAAGTTGCCGATGCCTTGAAGAAGTCCGGCCATTGGAAGGACGATTATGCGCAGCGGGCCGCGATGCCGGTGACGGGAGCGAACAAATGATTCCTGAGCTCGGCCATTACGCCTTGATGCTGGCGCTGGGGCTGGCGCTCATCCAGGGCATCATGCCGATCGTCGGCACGCGGACGAACGATGCGGCGCTGATGAGCATCGCCGCGCCGGCGGCGCTGGCGCAATTTGTCTTCGTCGCCATCGCGTTTTTGGCGCTCGCCGAATGCTACGTCGCGTCCGACTTCTCGGTGCTCAATGTCTACGAGAATTCCAATTCGGCGATGCCGCTGATCTATCGGCTCACCAGCATCTGGGGCAACCACGAAGGCTCGATGATGCTGTGGGTTTCCATCCTGGCGTTCTTCGGCGCCTTGGTCGCGCTGTTTGGCAACAATCTGCCGGTGACGCTCAAGGCCAATGCGCTCGCCGTGCAGGCCTGGATCGCCGCCGCCTTTGAGCTGTTCATTCTGATCACGTCGAATCCGTTCCTGCGAATTGCCGATGCGCCGTTCGAAGGCCGCGATCTCAATCCGATCCTCCAGGATCCTGGTCTCGCGTTCCATCCGCCGATGCTCTATCTCGGTTATGTCGGCTTCTCGATCGCATTCTCCTTCGCCATTGCCGCGCTCATCGAAGGCCGCATCGACGCGGCCTGGGCGCGCTGGGTGCGGCCATGGGTGCTCGGCGCCTGGATGTGCCTGACGCTCGGCATCGCCGGCGGCTCGTACTGGGCCTATTACGAGCTCGGCTGGGGCGGTTTTTGGTTTTGGGATCCGGTCGAGAATGCGTCGCTGATGCCGTGGCTCGCCGGCACGGCGCTGTTGCATTCCGCCGTGGTCATGGAAAAGCGCGGCGCGCTCAAGGTCTGGACCATCCTGCTTGCCATCATTGCGTTCTCGCTGTCGCTGATCGGCACCTTCCTGGTGCGCTCGGGCGTGCTCACCTCGGTGCATGCCTTCGCCGTCGATCCGACGCGCGGCATTTTCATCCTCGCCATTCTCGTCGTCTTCATCGGCGGCGCGTTGGCGCTCTATGCCTGGCGCGCCCCTTTGCTCAAACAGGGCGGCCTGTTCGCGCCGATCTCGCGCGAGGGCGCGCTGGTCTTCAACAATCTGTTCCTGACCTCGGCCTGTGCGACAGTCTTTGTCGGCACGCTCTATCCGCTGGCGCTCGAGGCTTTGACCGGCGACAAGATTTCCGTCGGCCCGCCGTTCTTCAACGCCACCTTCGGCCCGCTGTTCATTCCGCTGATGCTGGTGATGCCGTTCGGGCCGCTGCTCGGCTGGAAGCGCGGCGATATCGTCAGCGCGGCGCAACGCCTGCTCGCCGCCGCGGTGCTCGCCGCCGTCGCCGTCGCCGCCGCCTTTGCCATCGAACACGGTGGGCCGGTGCTGGCGCCGTTCGGGGTCGGCATCGCGGTATTCGTCATGGCCGGCGCGGTGACCGACATTGCCGAGCGCACCATGATCCTGCGCCTGCCGATGCGCGCGACCTTGATGCGGGCGATCGGTCTGCCGCGCTCGGTATGGGGCACGGCCTTTGCCCATTTCGGCATCGGCGTGACGCTTTTGGGCATCGTCGCCGTGACCGCATGGGGCAGCGAGCGAATTGTCGCGGTCAAGCCGGGAGAGATCATCGACATTTCTCATTACCGGCTGACCTTCGACGGCGTGTTCAATCGCCCCGGTCCGAACTACCGCGATGTCGTCGGCCACTTCACCGTGCGTCGTGCGAGCGGCGACGTGATCGGCGCCATGGAGCCGAGCCGCCGCACGTTCCCCGCCCGCAACATGGCGACCACGGAAGCGGCATTGATGTCGCGCGGCTTCAGCCAGCTTTATCTATCGCTCGGCGACCCGAACCCGGACGGCACTGTTCCGGTGCGGCTGTTCTTCAAGCCGCATGTGCTGATGATCTGGCTCGGCGCCATCATCATGTTTTTCGGCGGCGGCCTGTCGCTGTCCGATCGGCGGCTGCGCGTCGGCGCGCCGCGGCCAGCCAAGGCCAAAGCCAAGGATAAGCCAGCGCTGCAGGCGGCGGAGTGAATGCCGTGAAATATGTGCACGCGCTCCTGCTGCTGATCGCGCTGTTGGCGCCGACAAGACTCTGGGCCGTCGAGCCCGACGAAATGCTGTCGGATCCGACTTTGGAGGCGCGCGCCCGCGCGCTGTCCAAGGAATTGCGCTGCATGGTGTGCCAGAACGAGTCGATCGACGATTCTGGAGCGCCACTGGCTCATGATTTGCGCGTGCTGGTGCGCGACCGCATCAAGGCCGGCGACAGCGACACTCAGGTGCTCGATTTCCTGGTCGCCCGTTACGGCGAATTCGTGCTGCTCAAGCCGCGCCTGTCATGGCACACGGCGGCGCTGTGGGGCCTTCCACCCACCGTTCTGCTGGTCGGGGCGGCGGTGATCCTGCTGGATCTACGCCGCCGCCGCAGCGGGCAGGTGGCGGGAGAACAGGAAAACCTGACATCGGCCGAAGAAGCGCGTTTGGCGGAACTTTTGCGCGATAGCTCGGCTACGTAGACCTGGTACGTAGACCTGGGATGTAAGTTTTGCTCACCCATTTTCTTTTGAAGCGGCGAAAACACCTAAAGCAATTGCCTCAAGCCATTGATTTTAAATGATAGTGCCTTGCGGCCGAACATTACAAAGTTTTAATCCCGCCGACAGAGGCCGGTAAGGCTGACCGTCTCATCTTGGCCCCTACATTCGGGGCCGGGGCGCCATCCGTCGCAGGGCGACGTAGCGATTTGGAGACGGTAATGCACGGCAAAAGGCCACGTTCAACACTGTCGGCGCGGCGCTGGGCGCTGCTGGCGACCACGGTCGCCGGGTTCGGCACTTTGGCGCTGGTATTCGCGCCGCATACCGATCTGTTCGGCACTTCGGCGCAAGCGCAGAATCTCACCGACAAAGTCCAACAGCTTCCGCAGCGGCCGGTCGGCTTTGCCGACATCGTCGAGAAGGTCAAACCCTCGGTGATCTCGGTGCGCGTCAAATTGGAGCGTCCAGCCAATTCCGCTCTGACCGACGATGACATGCCGTTCCCGCCCGGCTCGCCGTTCGAGCGGTTCTTCCGCAAGTTCGGCGCCCCCAATGGGCCGGGCGGCAAAGAGAAAGAGATCGTCACCGGCCAAGGTTCGGGTTTCTTCATCTCAGCCGACGGATACGCGGTAACCAACAATCACGTGGTGCAGAATGCCGAGAACGTCACCGTCACCGCCGATGACGGCAAGACCTACACGGCGAAGGTCATCGGCACCGACCCGCGCTCCGACCTGGCGCTGATCAAAGTCGACGGCGCGAACTTTCCTTTCGTGAAACTGTCCGACGCTTTGCCGCGAATAGGCGACTGGGTTCTTGCTGTCGGCAATCCGTTCGGCCTCGGCGGCACCGTGACCGCGGGTATCGTCTCGGCGCGCGGTCGCGATATCGGCGCTGGTCCCTATGACGACTTCATTCAGATCGACGCTCCGGTGAACAAAGGCAATTCCGGCGGCCCGACCTTTGACGTCGACGGCAACGTCATCGGCGTCAACACCGCGATCTTCTCGCCGTCCGGCGGTTCCGTCGGCATCGCCTTCGCCATTCCGGCGGACACCGTGAAAACCGTGGTCGCTCAGCTGCGCGACAAGGGCAGTGTGACCCGCGGATGGATCGGTGTGCAGATCCAGGCGCTCACGCCCGACCTTGCCGACAGTATGGGCTTGAAGCAGACCACCGGCGCGCTGGTGTCCGAGCCGCAGCCCGACAGCCCGGCGGTCAAGGCCGGCATCCAAAGCGGCGACGTCATCACCTCGGTCGACGGCGCCGAGATCCACGATGCGCGTGAACTGGCGCGCCGCATCGGCACCATGGCGCCGGGCAGTTCCGTAAAGCTTGGGCTGATCCATCAGGGCCAGGAAAAAACCGTGACGCTGACGCTCGGCACCTTGCCGAACGAAAAGCAGGCCGAGAACACGCCGCAGAACCAGCGCGAAGTGCCGGACGGCGACATGCCGAAGCTGGGCCTGACGCTGGCGCCAGCCAGCAAGGTCTCGGGGTCCGACGGCAACGGCGTCGTGGTTACCGCGGTCGCCGAAGGCGGCATTGCCGCCGATCACGGCTTCCAGGTCGGCGACATCATTCTCGACGTGGGCGGCAAGACGGTGTCGACGCCGGCCGACGTCCGCAAAAGTCTTGCCGATGCGCGCAAGGAGGGCAAACGCGCTGTCTTATTCCGGGTGAAGTCGGGCCAGGGCACCAAGTTTGTCGCCCTGCCGCTTGGCAACGCCTGAGTAATGGGGCGATCCGCCGGCATCCGTCGCCCCCGCTGGCGGGCGTACCCTGGGGACGGGCCGTAAGGCCCGTCCCCGCCGAATACCAACTCTGCCTCCCGGCATACGTCGCCCCCGCCGGGGTGGAGTGGGTAGAGGGGGTGGCGGGCACTGCTCGCCACCCCCTCACTATTTTGCGATATTGCGATCGTACGGCGGCGCGGCCGATCACCGCCCCGCGTCCTGGTTCGCGTCAGTGATCGATATTGCCGAAAGCGGTTGGCAAACAATATGATTCGAGGCGGGACGCCGGCCGGCACGGCTCCCTGACCATGGCAGCACATCATGCGCCTTCTCATCATTGAGGACGATCGCGACGCGGCCGATTATCTGGTCAAGGCGTTCCGCGAGGTTGGCCATATCGCCGACCAGGCCACCGACGGCGAGGAAGGCCAGGCGATGGCGCTCGACGGCCAATACGACGTGCTGATCATCGACCGCATGTTGCCCAAGCGCGACGGCCTTTCCATCATCAACACCTTGCGCGGCAAATCGATAGAAACGCCGGTGCTTATTCTCTCCGCGCTCGGCCAAGTCGACGACCGGGTCAAAGGATTGCGCACCGGCGGCGACGATTATCTGGCCAAGCCCTACGCCTTTTCTGAGTTGTTGGCCCGTGTCGAGGCGCTCGCCCGCCGTCCGGGCAAGCGCGGCGAGGAGACGGTCTATCGCGTCGGCGATCTCGAGCTCAATCGGCTGTCGCACGAAGTCAGCCGCGCCGGGCAGGAGCTGCAATTACAGCCGCGCGAATTCCGGTTGCTCGAATATCTGATGCGGCATGCCGGCCAGGTCGTGACCCGCACCATGTTGCTGGAGAACGTCTGGGATTATCATTTCGACCCGCAGACCAACGTGATCGACGTGCACATTTCGCGGCTGCGGTCGAAGATCGACAAAGGCTTTGCGCAGCCGCTCTTACATACGGTGCGTGGTGCGGGTTACATGATCCGCGAAGGCGCGCGCTGACGGCGCCGAGCAATTTCATCCTGCTCGCGGGATCACGGGAGATCGCATGAGCGCGAACGATGCAGCACCATTCCTCGCAGCGCGCGAATTTTTACTGCGCCATCGCGAGGACTACACGACCGCCTACCGCGATTTCCGCTGGCCGAAGCTCGAGCGCTTCAACTGGGCGCTCGATTACTTCGATCCGATGGCGCGCGCCAATGGACAGCCGGCGCTGTGGCTGGTCGACGAGGATGCGGGCGAGACCAAGCTGTCCTTCGCCGAATTGAGCGAGCGCTCGAACCGCGTCGCCAATGCGCTGCGCGGCCTCGGCGTCCGCCGCGGCGACCGCATTCTGCTGATGCTCGGCAATGTCGTGCCGCTGTGGGAATGCATGCTGGCGGCGATGAAGCTCGGCGCCGTGATCGTGCCGGCGACCATGCTGCTGACCCGCAACGATCTCGCCGACCGCTTCGCCCGCGGCCGCGTTCGCCACGTCATCACCAGTTCGGACGTCGCCGCTAAATTCGCCGACCTGCCGGGCGACTATACGCGGATTGCCGTCGGCAGCGCCGTGTCGGGATGGGTGCCCTATGAGAATGCCTACGCGGCATCCGCCGATTTTGCGCCCGACGGCGAGACGCGGGCGGACGACCCAATGCTGCTGTATTTCACGTCGGGCACCACGGCGACGCCCAAGCTCGTGCTGCACAGCCACCAGAGCTATCCGGTCGGCCATCTGTCGACCATTTACTGGATCGGGCTCAAGCCGGGCGATATCCATCTCAATATCTCTTCGCCCGGCTGGGCCAAGCATGCCTGGAGCTGCTTCTTCTCGCCGTGGAGCGCGCAGGCGACGATCTTCATCGTCAATCAGCGCCGCTTCAACGCCAAGGGTCTGCTCGACACCATCGCGCGCTGCGGCGTCACCACGTTCTGCGCGCCGCCGACGGTGTGGCGCATGCTGATCCAAGAGGACTTGAGCGCCTGGAAGGTGCACATGCGCGAATTGATCGGCGCCGGCGAGCCGCTCAATCCGGAAGTCATCGAGCAGGTCAAAGCAGCGTGGGGCATCACCATCCGCGACGGCTACGGCCAGACCGAAACCACGGCACTGGTCGGCAATTCGCCGGGCCAGACCGTGAAGCCGGGTTCGATGGGACGGCCGCTGCCGGGCTATAGGGTGGCGCTGCTCGACGTGAACGACAAAGAGCAGAAGGAAGGCGAGATCTGCCTGGTGCTGGAGCCGCGGCCGACCGGGCTGATGCAAGGCTATCAGGCCGACGACGGCGGCATCCGCCCGATGGACGGCGCCGTCTATCGCACCGGCGATGTCGCTTCGATCGACGACGATGGCTATCTGACCTATGTCGGCCGCGCCGACGATGTCTTCAAATCGTCCGACTATCGCATCAGCCCGTTCGAGCTCGAAAGCGTCCTGATCGAGCATCCGGCCGTCGCCGAAGCCGCCGTCGTGCCGTCGCCCGATCCGATGCGGCTTGCCGTGCCGAAGGCCTTTCTGTCGCTGGCGCCGGGCCACGCGGCGGACCGCGCTACCGCGCTGTCGATCTTCCAGCATTGCCGGGTGGCGCTGGCGCCATTCAAGCGGGTGCGGCGGCTCGAATTCGCCGAACTGCCGAAGACGATCTCCGGCAAGATTCGCCGGGTCGAATTGCGGCGGGCCGAAGCTGACAACCAGCGGGGCGGCAAACGCGCTTCCGCCGAGTTCTGGGAAGAGGATTTTTCCGAGAACGAAATCGGCAAGCGATCTGAAAGAGCCTGACCCGTGACCGCACTCGGCAAGTTACTGCGCACCACGGCGTTCCAGCTGACGCTGGCCTATCTGCTTATCTTCATCGTCTTTGCGGTGTCGCTGCTCGGTTATTTCGCGCTCAATACGCGCCGTCTGATCACCGAGCAGATCACGACGACCGTCGACACCGAAATCTCCGGGCTGCGCGAGCAGTACAATCAAGGCGGCATCAGGCGCCTGGTCATCGTTGTCGATCTGCGCTCGCGGCGGCCGGGATCGAGCCTCTACCTGGTCACCACGGCGACAGGCGAAGGGCTTGCCGGCAATGTCGGCTCGCTGGAGCCCGGCGTGCTCGATCATCCGGGCTGGCTCGAAACCAATTATCGCCGCCTCGAAGCGCCGGAAGGCAACGATCATCGCGCGCTGGTGCAGGTGGTGCAGTTGCCCGGCGGCTTCCGCCTTCTGGTCGGGCGCGACCTCGAGGAACGCGAGCGGCTGTTCGGCATCATCGCCAATGCCGGGCAATGGTCACTGGCGCTGGTCATCGTGCTGGGGCTGGCCGGCGGCTTCTTCGTCAGCCGGCGCGTGCTCAACCGCATCGAGGCCATGACCGAGACGGCGCAGACCATCATGGCCGGCGATCTCGCCGGCCGCCTGCCGGTCGCCGGCACCGGCGACGAGCTCGACCGCCTCGCCGAGCATCTCAACGCCATGCTTGAGCGCATCGAAGCGCTGATGCGCGGGCTGAAGGAAGTCTCCGATAACATCGCCCATGATCTGAAAACGCCGCTGACGCGGCTGCGCAACCGCTGCGAACAGGCGCTGCGCGGCGCGTCGGGTGTCGACGACTATCGCGCGGCGCTGGAAGCCACCATCGCGGAATCCGACGATCTCATCCGCACCTTCGACGCGCTATTAATGATCGCGCGCGCGGAGTCCGGCCAGGCGCGCGACAACATGACCGAATTCGACGCCGCCGAAATCGCCCGCGACGTTGGCGAGCTCTACGAGCCGCTGGCCGACGAGAAGGGGATCGCTCTTACGGTCGAGGCGCCGGTGGCCGCGCCGGTGCGCGGCAATCGCGAGCTGGTCAGCCAGGCGCTGGCAAACCTGATCGATAACGCCATCAAATATGCCGGACCCAACGGCAAAGTGAACGGCGCGCCGGCCGAGATCGTGGTCAAGGCCGGCAACGACGGCGAGCGCATCGCGCTCAGCGTCGCCGATCGCGGCCCGGGCATCGCCGAAGCCGACCGCGGAAGGGTGGTGGAACGCTTCGTGCGGCTCGAGCAGAGCCGCTCCGAGCCGGGCTCGGGATTAGGCTTGAGCCTCGCCGCCGCGGTGGCGCGCCTGCACGGCGGCGAATTGAAGCTCGAAGACAATCATCCCGGCCTGCGCTCCACCATCGCACTGCCGCGCGCCGGGCCGGCGGGGACCGCATGAGCCGGCCCCCGGTCAAAAAACGGTCCGGGAAAAAAATTGACGAAGCGGCATTGATCCGGCGTCTCGCCGGCGCGCTGCCGCTGTCGTCCGCGGCAGGAACCGCGCGCGTGAAGGCGTGGCTTGCTGAAATCAAAACCAGCGCCGCCGGCAAGGCGCTCGCTGCGCTGACTATCGAGCATCCGGCGTTGGGCGGCCTTTTGGCGAGTATTGCCGAAACCGCGCCCTATCTGTGGGACCTCATTGGCGCCGATCCGGTGGGCTTCGTAAACCTCGTCACGAGCGATCCCGATAACGCGTTCGCTGCATTGCTCACCAACGCGCAGCGTAGCGTGGTGGCGGCGCGCACCCAGGCCGCGCTGATGCGCGTGCTGCGCCGCATGAAGGCGCAAGCGGCGCTTCTCATCGCCCTGGCCGATATCGGCGGCGTCTGGCCGGTGGCGCGAGTGACGCGCGCGCTCACCAACATGGCCGACCTGGCGCTGGGCGCCGCGGTCAATCATCTGCTTCGCGACGCCGTGCGCCGCGGCAAGCTCGTGTCCGGCGACAAGAGCCACCCTGAGCAAAGCTCCGGCTATATCGTGCTCGCCATGGGCAAGATGGGCGCTTACGAGCTGAATTTTTCCAGCGACATCGATTTGATGATTTTTTTCAATCCGGACGTCGCCAAGCTTATGCCGAACCTCGAGCCCGTCGGCTTTTACGTCCGGCTCACGCGCGATCTGGTGAAGCTTCTGCAGGAGCGCACGACCGACGGTTACGTATTCCGCGTCGATCTGCGGCTTCGCCCCGATCCATCCTCGACCCAGATCGCGATCTCGACTGCAGCGGCGCTCGACTACTACGAGCGCCGCGGCCAGAACTGGGAGCGCGCCGCGCTGATCAAGGCGCGGCCGAGCGCCGGCGATCTTGCCGCCGGCGAAGCGCTCATTCGCGAGCTTTCCCCGTTCATTTGGCGTAAATATCTCGACTACGCCACCGTCGCCGACGTGCACGCGATGAAGCAGCAGATCCACGCCTATCGCGGCCATGGCGAGATCGCGGTCGAGGGCCACAACATAAAGCTCGGCCGTGGCGGTATCCGCGAGATCGAGTTTTTCGCGCAGACTCAGCAGCTCATCGCCGGCGGCCGCCACCGCGAGCTGCGCGGCCGCGAGACGGTCGCCACGCTTGCAGCGCTCACCGACGGCGGCTGGATCGATGCCGAGGCGCGGGACGCGCTCACCGCGGCTTACAATTTCTTGCGCCGCGTCGAGCATCGCCTGCAAATGATGGCCGACGAGCAAATACACACCTTGCCGGCCGACAGCGCGGCGCTTGCCGAATTCGCCCGCTTTCTCGGTTTTAAGGACCGCGGCGATTTTGCCGACACCCTGCTGGTGCATCTGCACAAGGTGGAGCAGCATTATGTCAGACTGTTCGAGCGCGCCCCGGCCTTCCTCGCCCAGCAACAGAACCTTTCGTTCGTCGGCACCGACGTCGAGGGCGACACGCTCGACAGGTTGGCGATCCTGGGCTTTCGGCAGCCGCAAGACATTGCCGCGGCGGTGCGCCGCTGGCGGGCGGGGGAATACCGGGCGCTGCGCAGCGAGCAAGTGCGCAACAATGTCATCGAGCTCGTGCCCTTGATCATCGAGCAATTCTCCCGCGCCGAAAATCCGGATGCGGCGTTCGCGACCTTCGATCGCTTTCTGGCGGGGCTGCGCTCCGGCGGCCTGTTCCTGCCGCTGTTGCGGCAGAACCCGGAGCTCATTCGTTTCATTGCTTTGATACTCGGCGTTGCGCCACGGTTCGCCGATATCCTGGCGCAGAGCCCGAACTTGATCGATCCGCTGATCGAGCCGAGCTTTTTCGGCGCGCTGCCCGACGAAACGCAGCTCGAAGCCGAGCTGGCGCGCCGGCTGGTCGAGACGCAGGGCTACGAAGACGTGCTCGACGCCATCCGCCTGTTCGGCCAGGAGCACATGTTCCTGATCGGCGCGCGGATTCTTTCTGGTTCGGTGTCCGCCGAGCAGGCCGGCGAGGTTTTTGCCCGCCTTGCCGATGTTCTCATCCGCGCGGTGCACCGCAAAGTGGAGGAGGATTTCGCCGCCACATACGGCCGCATCCGCGGCCAGGAGACCGCGATCCTCGCGCTCGGCCGGCTCGGCGCCTGGGAAATGACCGCGAGCTCCGATCTCGACCTGATCGTGATCTACGATTTCGACCAGAACGACCCGACCTCCGACGGCAAGCGGCCGCTCTACGGCGCGCAATATTTCGCCCGGCTGACCCAGCGCCTGATCAGCGCGCTGACGGTGCAGACCAATTATGGCGCGCTCTATCAGGTCGATATGCGGCTGCGGCCGTCGGGCCGCTCCGGTCCGCTGGCGACGCAAATCGGCGGCTTCGAAAGCTACCAGGAACGCGAGGCCTGGACCTGGGAGCACATGGCGCTGACGCGCGGCCGCGTCGTGTCGTCGTCGCCACCATTCGCCGCCCGCGTCGAAGCGGTGATCCGTAACGTGCTCTGCCGCAAGCGCAACCCGCGCAGCATCGCCGCCGACGTGGTCGAGATGCGCGGCGCTATCGCCAAGGAGAAGGGCGACGCCGATCCGTGGGACCTTAAATATTCAACCGGCGGTCTCGTCGACATCGAGTTCATTGCGCAATATCTGCAGCTGGTGCACGCCGCGGCGCTGCCGGAAATTCTCGACACCTCGACGGCGCGCATGCTCGACAAGGCCGCGCGGCTGGGCGTGCTGGCGCCCGAAGATGCCGCGGTGTTGCGGCCGGCGGTGCGGCTATTTCACGATCTCGCCCAGGTGCTCCGCCTTTGCCTGCCCGGCACACTCGACCCGAAAGCGGCCGGCGCCGGCGTGCTCGCGCTGTTGGCGCGCGCCGCGGATCTCCCCGATTTCCCGGCGCTTGCGGCCTATGTCACGGAAACCCAGCGCCAGGTGCGCGAGTGTTTCGTGCGGATTTTGGGGAAGGCGCCTTAGGCTCGTCATTCCGGGGCCGAGCGAAGCGAGGAGCCCGGAATCCATAACCACGATTTGTGAATATGGATTCCGGACTTGCCGCCTTGCGGCAATCCGGAATGACGACTGGATAATCAGGCCGCCGCCTCAGTCACCCCAACGCGCTGCGACGTGATGGCTTCGATCGGCAATCGCACCACGACGGTCGTGCCCTTGCCGAGCCTCGAACTGATGCGCATGGCGCCGCCGTGCAGCTCGGTCAGCGATTTGGCGATGGCGAGGCCCAAACCTGATCCCTGGTAACGCTTGGTCAGCTGACTCTCGACCTGCTCGAACGGCCGGCCGAGCTTGTGCAGCGCGTCTTTGGGAATGCCGATACCGGTATCTTCGATGGCGATAGTGACTTTGCCAGCGCGAATATGGCCGCGCACCGTCACCGCGCCGCCGTCCGGCGTGAACTTCACGGCGTTGGAAAGAAGGTTCAGTCCGATCTGCTTCACCGCGCGGTGGTCGGCCTTGAAATGGATCGCGGGGTCGACGTGGGATTCCAGTTTCAGATGCTTTTCGTTGGCGCGCTGCCACACCACGCGCAGGCAGTCGGCGAGAACCGAATCGAGGTCGACCTCTTCGGGCGCCAGCCGGATGCCGCCGGCCTCGATCTTCGACATATCGAGGATGTCGTTGATGACCTCGAGCAGATACTGGCCGCTTTGGCGGATGTCGCGGGAATATTCGCTGTATTTTTCCGCGCCCAGCGGGCCGAACATGGCGGCTTCCATGATCTCGGAGAAGCCAATGATGGCATTGAGCGGCGTGCGCAACTCGTGGCTCATATTGGCGAGGAATTTCGACTTGGCCTGGTTGGCCTCCTCGGCGCGGGTCTTCTCCTCGGCATATTTTCCGGCGAGATCGGCGAGCTGATCGGTCTGCATTTGCAGCGCTTCCTGCGATTTGCGCAGGTCGCTGATGGTCGCGGCCTGGCGCTTTTCGCCCTCGACCAGCTTCTGCTCGTGCAACTTTATCTTCGTAATGTCGGTGCCGACCGAAACGTAGCCGCCGTCCTTGGTGCGCCGCTCGCTGATGTGCATCCAGCGGCCGTCGTCGAGTTGGACTTCGAACGTGCCGGCGCCGGGGGGCTGGATGCCGTCGTGGGCCACCGTGGTGCGCAGGATCGGCTTTTTACCGGCGGCGACGACGCTCTCGTAGCGCGCACCGACCTGTACCGCCGCGTCGGGCAGGTGATGCAGTTCCTGAAAATTCGAATTGCACAGCACGAGGCGGTTGTCGGCGTCCCAGAGCACGAAGGCTTCCGGGATGGTCTCGATAGCGTCGCGCAGCCGCAGGTCCGCCGCCATGGTGCGCTCGACCAGGGTTTTTTGCTCGGTAATGTCGACGGCAATGCCGATCAGATGCAGGCCGGCTTCGCCCTCCTGGCGCGCCAATTCGCAGCGCGCCCGCAGCCACAGCCAGCGGCCGTCGGCATGGCGCATGCGGAATGCATGGTCGATCGACTGTACTTTGGAGTCGGCGACCTGGGTGGCGAGCTCATAGAGATTGATGTCGTCCTTGTGCACCAGTGCGCTGACTTCGCCGAAGGTGAGCAAATCGTCCTTCGGCGGCAGCCCCAGAATGTCGAACATCGAATGCGACCAGAACACCCGGCCGCGGGCTAGGTCCCAGTTCCACAGCCCGCAGCGGCCGCGGTTGAGCGCGGTGTCGATGCGATAGCGTACCGTGTCATGAATCAAATCCGCCTCTCGCGCCCGCGTCGCCTGCCAGTGGAAGGCAAAGCCGAGGATGAGGACGACAAAGCCGGTGGTGGCGGAGAGCGTGACGGTCAGCGCGGTCGTCGAGCGCCAGCTGGCCAGCGCCGCGCCGCGCGGCTGCACGACGGCGAGGAAGCCGATCGGATTACGCAGAGCCCGCATGGTGGCAAAGACGGCGTCGCCGTCCGGGGACATGTTTTCCGTCGTGCCGGCGGTATTGGCGGTGGGCAGCGGCTGCGTTGGCCCGAGCACGTCGAGGATATAGCGTCCCAGCATCGACGGATCGTTCGGCATGCTGGCGATGATGGCGCCGTCGACGTCGGCGATCAGGATGCTGCGGCCGGCGCCGGCGGCCCAGACCGGCAGCACATGCGCCAGCGCTTCGGAGTTGCGCGGCAGCGTCGGTCTGCCGTCGCGCGCCGTGCGATCGAGAGCTGCGGCAAGATGGTCGGCCAGCGCCTCGCTGGTGCGAACGGAATCGAAAATGACCTGGCGGCGATGTTCGAGCACTTGCACCGCGGCGCCGATGCAGATCGTCAGCATGAAGGCGACGATGAGAACCGGAACGGCGCGCCGCAGCACCGGCTCGGCGGTGAGAAGGCGCCGATACGCCGGGTTGGCAATGGATTGCGCCAACCCTTTGATCGAATCCGATCGTAAAGACGCACTCGCCGTTTCGGCGCGCGCCATGCCTGCCTCCGTTCGGACGATCCCCTAGACCCGGTTCGGAGGAATGTGCCGCATCGCCCCCCGAATCACTCCATTTGAATCGACGCGAATCGATTTGTCGAGAGTCAGGAGTCAATATTTTTTTAACTTTTGTCCCACGCTTTTTCGCGCAGTCGTTCGAGCAAAAAAATCCCGCGCGCTGAGTCACTTGCGCGGCGATGCTGCGGGCGCGACGCAACGTCTATTGCTTCTTCAAGGTGTAGACGTCGTCGTCGTGACCGACTTCGGCGGCGGCTTGATCGAGGAAATGTCAGTCGATGTTCCGCGCCGATTACGCTCTCTCGGCCCACGCGGGCGCACGACCCATGAGCAATGGACCGTAAACCGCCGCAAAGCCACCGAAGGCCAGGACCCAGGCGAACGCGGCAATGTGGAGCAGGGCACTCGACGGCACGAAAGCCGCAAAAATGCGCGCCAGCGCGGCCACGAGCGCGCAGAAATAGATCAATTGCGTCGGCCGCGATGCGACAAGCTTGCATCCGGTATGAGCAAGGCTTGCACGCGTCATAACCGCCAGCGTCATCAGGCCGGCGGCTCCGGTCATCCAGGCGTGGAGGCCGGCGCTGACCGGCCAATCGGCAGGCCGCAGGATCGCCGCACCCAACAGCAGGAAGCCGACCGGTACGAAGGCGTAAGCGACATGGAGCACAAGCACGAGCCGGTCGGCGAGCGTGCGGTCGCCCGCCCAGCGCAGCAGGCGAACCGCCTGCAGCAGCCCCGCAATGATCAACATCGCGCCGGAGATGACGGATTGCGGGAATACGATCCACGAAACGAGCGCAATCACACTGCCGCCTATCGCTATCGCGTCGAACCGCGAAAACGATGCAGGAAGTCGTCCGGGATTGCTTCGCGTCAGCCAATTGTGGGTGAAGCTCGGCACTATACGTCCGCCGACCAACGAAATGAGCGCGACGATTGCCGCAATAGCAAGACGGGTGCCGTATTCGGCGCTGCCGTACCGGATCGCCTCCAGATGAAACATGATATTGCCGGCGATCAATACGCCCAGCAGGACGAGAATACGGAGATTGCGTTTGTTGTTGCCGGCGACAATCTCGCGCAAGACCGCAGCCGCCAATAGCACGAGGAAGGCGACGTCGACCGCCGCGGCAAGCCACGCGCCCCAAATGGCGGAGCCGAGGATCGCCACGCGGCCCGCCAGCCACAGTGCAAAAAGGCCGGCCAACGGATAGCCGTTGATCGGCAGCCGTCCGGTCCAATTGGGAATTGCGGTGAGCAGAAAACCGGCGCTCACCGCGCCGACATAGCCGTAGATCATCTCATGGATGTGCCAGTCGAGCGGATCGAATGCGGTCGGCAACGATATTTCGCCGAAATACTGCGGCAGCCACAACAAGACGGCGAGCGCCGCCCATAAGGCTCCGCCGAGGAAGAACGGCCGAAAACCGTACGAGAAAATCGGTGGCCCGGCGTATTCCAAACGGCGTCGAAGTGCGGCCGGCATGCTCATCGGACATCTCGCACGGCAGCGCTACGCGACTGCCGATCTCGTGAGGAAGTGGATGCTAGTGCCCCATCCCAGGCATCACCTGGCCATTATAGATCTCAGGATTGGGCGGACCTTCGACGCTCAGGATACCGACCAGTCCGCGCTCCATTCTCGCCAGCGCGTGATCGACTATAGTGTAGTTGCCCGGCACCTTGGTCTTGAACTCGGTGATGACGGCGCCGCCGGGCGCAACGCTCACGGTCTGAATGCCTTCGAGCGGCGGCGATTGCAGGCCGCCAAGCATGTAGACTCGATCGAAGATCTCGCCGATGACATGAAAGGACGAGGTGAAGTTCGGGCCACCGACGCCGAAGAAGATGCGCACGGTGTCGCCAACCTTGGCTCGCAGCGGATGCAATTTCGTCAGCGCGCCAACCGAGCCGTTGAATACGAAATATTCCGGGCGTTCGTTCAATAATTTCTCAACGCTGAATTCCGCGCTGCCGTGCTGCCCATAGGGCACGTCGGTGTAGATTTCGCCCTGCATGATGTAAAACTCGCGGTCTACTTTCGGCAATCCATCCTCGGGCTCCACCAGGATGAGGCCGTACATGCCGTTGGCGATATGTTCGGAAACCATCGGTGTCGCGCAGTGATAGACGTATACGCCGGGCACCAGCGCCTTCCAGGTCATGGATTTTTCTTTTCCCGGCTCGACCTGAAGCGCGGCGGCGCCGCCGCCCGGCCCGGTCGTGGCGTGGAAGTCGACCGAGTGCATCATCGCGCTGTCGGGCGAATTCTTCAGATGAATGTCGACGGTATCGCCGACTCTGACGCGGATAAACGGGCCGGGTACCTTGCCGTTGAAGGTCCAGTAGCCGAACGTGGTGCTCTCCGCCAAGCGTCCCTCGACTTCCACGCTGACGAGATCGACGCGGGCCGTCTGCGGGTCGCGCTTGCCGATCGGCGGCGGCAAGTCGGTCGGCTCGCGCGAAATGTCCGCTTCGACGAGCGTCTGCGGTGCCGGCTGCGGCGTGACGATGAACTGGCCTTGCATGCCAGCCTGTTGATGTCCGGGGACGCTGCAGAAATAGATGAAGTCGCCGGTCTTGTCGGCGCGGAAAGCAATCGTCGTGCTTGCTCCCTTTCCAGTCACGCGCGGTGACCTCGTGCTTTGATCGGGGAAGACGATGTCATGCTCGGCGCCTTCGCCGTTTATCAATGTGAGCTCGACAACTTGTCCCTCGGCGGCAGTCAAAATCGGATTCACTTTGCCGTCGATTGCGCCGCCGACACCGATAAAGACCATGCGGCCCTCGGCGATGCCAGACCGCAACGTGTATTTGGCGTCCAAGAGGTAGCCACTATTGGCACTGGACGCGCCTTGCGGAGGTTGCGGCACGGCCGTGGAAGGCGCGGCAGCCGCTGCGGCGGCGGGGGCCTGAGCGCCGAAACTAGCAAAGAAGGCGATGACATCCGCGCGGTCGTTGTCTGTCTTGAGGCCGGGGAACGGCATCTTGTTCCCGGGAACGACCTTCTGCGGATCGCTCAAATAAGCGTCCAGCGACTTGGCATCCCAAACAATGTTGGCCTGCTTCATCGCCGGCGAGTAGCTGTAGCCGGGCTCGGATCCCGCCTTGCGGCCGAGAATTCCGGCGAGTGAAGGACCGAGGATGGCCTTGCCGGGTTCCATCGAATGGCACGCCTGGCATTTTCTAAACACCAATCGCCCGGCGGCGGCATCGCCAACGTTGATGGGTGCAGCAACGGGCGTCCGCTGTGGAGCGGTAGCGGTGTCCATGGCTTGAGCCATGTCATGGTCGTGAGATTGAGCGGCGGCCTCTGGTTGCTGAGCGTTCGTGCTTGCGGATGGGGCGGACGCGGGAACTGCACTCGGCCCAGCCTGCGGTGCCGGCTGGCCAGCCTGCGGCGCCGGCTGGGAAGCCCGCGCAGCTATTTTAGGCCCAGCCGATTCGTGCTCTTGCGCTGCTGCTGCTGGTGCAGATGCCGGTGGAGAACTCCAATGCGAGGCGAGAAAAAGACCTCCTGCTATCAGGCATGCGCCGATGCCGACGATGTACCATTCGCTCAATTTTGTGCGGATTGTCGGCCACATTCGATCACTCCCCGGAAGAGCCGATCTTGGCTCGGCCTGAACTGTCTACATGGACAAGCTCAGAACACTCGGGAAGATGCGAATTTCCGCCGCGTCAAACATTGATGCAGGTCAACAAAATCAATAGTCAAAACCAATCACGCGATAGGCAAATCAGTTATCGGCCAGCGTGCGCGCGACGATGTCGTGAACGTCGGGCGAGAGGTTGGACGCCGCCGCGACGCGCCGCAGCGTCGCTTCGGCGCGCTGCCGCCGCCGCGCTTCGAGCGCGCGCCAGGAACGGAATGCGCCCATGATGCGGGCCGCCACCTGCGGATTTTTCGGATCTAGCTCAAGCACGATGTCGGCGACGAAATCGTAGCCTGAGCCGTCGAGGCGGTTGAACTGAGTGTGGTTGGCTTGGGCGAAAGCGCCGATCAGCGAGCGCACCCGGTTCGGATTGGCCATGGAGAAGGCGGGATGGCGGGTCAAAGCGCGCACGCGGTCGAGCGTCGCCGGCTCCGGAATGATCGCTTGCAGCGCCAGCCATTTGTCGATGATCAGCGGATCGTCGGCATAGCGCCGGTAGAAATCATCGAGCACGGCTGAACGCTCCGGGCGGTCGTGCTGCGCCAGCGTCTCCAGCGCCGCCATGCGGTCGGTCATGTTGTCGGCGCTGGAATATTGGTCAAGCGCGCGGGCGATCGCGGCGCCGTCCTGCGTCAGCGCCATCAGATCGAGGCAGACATTCTTGAGCGCGCGCCGCCCGGCGCTTTTGGCATCCGGGCTGTAAGGACCGCCGGTATTCATCCGCTCGTAAGTGCGCGACAGCGCGGCGGCGTGCCGCGTGCCGATGGCGAGGCGCAACTTCCGCCGCGCGGCAAAGACCGCATCGGGGTCGACATCGCGGCCGATCTCGCGGGCAATATCGGCATCGCTCGGCGGCACCAGATTGAGCGCGATGAAGGCGGGCTCGAGCTTGTCGTTCGCAAGGATCGCGCCTAATGCCGCCATCAAGCCCTCGTCATCGCGCGCGGTTGCACCGTTGCGCAACGCCGCGACATTTGATGTCAGAAGCGACATCGCCAGGGTTTGTACCGCTTGCCAGCGGTTGAACGGATCGGAATCGTGGGCGGCGAGAAAGCGCAGATCTTCGGCTTCGATCGGCACCGACAATTTGACCGGCGCCGAGAAGCCGCGGTTGATCGACGGGATCGGCCGTTCGGCGACCTCGCTGAAGACGAAAGTTTGGTTCCGCTCCTTCAACTCGATCACGCCGCGCGACACCGGGCGGCCATCGAGTGTGAGCGGCAGATCGGCGCCAGACTTGCCGACGAGGCCGATGGCAAGCGGGATCACCATCGGTTGTTTGCTCGGCTGGTTCGGCGTCGGCGGGATCGTCTGCGTGACGTCAAGCCGGTAGGTTTTGGCGCGCGCATCGTAATGCGGTGCGATTCTGATCTCCGGCGTGCCGGCCTGCGAATACCAGCGCATGAATTGCGGGAAAAAATTCCGGCCGCTCGCGTCGGCAAAACACTGCACGAACTGCTCGACGGTGGCAGCATGGCCGTCATGACGCGTGAAATAGAGGTCCATGCCCTTGCGAAACAGATCCGCGCCGAGCAGCGCCTTGATCATGCGCACCACTTCGGCGCCTTTGTCATAGACGGTGCTCGTGTAGAAGTTATTGATTTCGTGATAGATTTCCGGCCGCACCGGATGGGCGAGGGGGCCTGAATCCTCGACGAATTGATGCGCGCGCAGGCCGCGCACGTCGCTGATGCGCTCGACGGCGCGCGAGCGCTGGTCGGCGGAAAATTCCTGGTCGCGGAAAACCGTCAGCCCTTCCTTCAGGCAGAGCTGAAACCAGTCGCGGCAGGTGATGCGGTCGCCGGTCCAGTTGTGGAAATATTCGTGGGCGATCACCGCCTCGATGCTGGCATAGTCGCCGTCGGTGGCGCTCTCCGGCGAGGCCAACACGTATTTGTCGTTGAAGACGTTGAGGCCTTTGTTCTCCATGGCGCCCATGTTGAACGCCGACACCGCGACGATCATGAAAATATCGAGATCGTATTCGCGGCCGAAAGCCTCCTCGTCCCAGCGCATGGCGCGCTTGAGGCTGTCCATGGCATAGCCGCAGCGGTCCTCCTTGCCGGGCTCGACATAGATATGCAGCGTCACTTTGCGGCCGGACATGGTCGTAAAATTGTCGGAGACTTGCGCCAGCCGGCCGCCGACCAGCGCGAAGAGATAAGACGGTTTTGGAAACGGATCGTGCCACACCGCGAAATGCCGCGCGGTGCCTGCCACGTCGCCTTGCGCGGTCAGATTGCCGTTGGCGAGCAGCACCGGCGCGTCGCTTTTGTCGGCCTCGATGCGCGTGGTGTAGACCGCCATCACGTCGGGCCGGTCGAGAAAATAGGTGATGCGGCGAAAACCCTCGGCCTCGCACTGGGTGCAATAGGTTGGGCCGGCGCGGTACAGCCCCATGAGCTGGGTGTTGTTGGTCGGATCGACGACGGTCTCGATCTCGATCTCGAACGGCCGGTTCGGCGGCTGCGCGATTGTGAGCTTGTCGGGCGTGGCGACATAATTTTCCGCCGGCAACGGCTTACCGTCCAGCGTGAGCGATTTGAGCTTCAGCTCTTCACCATCAAGCACGAGTGGCGCCGGAGCGCTGGCGCTGTTGGGCTTGAGCTTGAGCTTGGCGCGGACCGTGGTCGCGGTGGGATGGAGAGAAACGTCGAGATCGACGGTTTCAATCAGCCAGTCGGGCGGGCGGTAATCCTGCAGGCGGATCGGGCGGTGTTCTTCGGTACGCATGATGGCCTTGATGTAGAAGTTTTGCGGCCGAATTGAAAGCAGGCCACCTATTGCCGCGGCTCGGCGTGGCCGATGACGCGTTGGATCAAGGGAAAGCGGCGCCGCAGCCGGCGCTCCAGCGCATCGACGGCGTCATGGACGGCGCCGACCGAGAGCGCCGGATCGACCCGGCAGTGGAAATTGACGATCTCGCCATCTTGCGTCTCGCGCACGCGCACGTCGTGCACTTCGCCGAGCTCGGCAATCTCGGCGGCGAGCGTCGCCAGCGCTGCGCGCACTTCGGCGATGCGCGCGGCCGGCGCGTCGCGGCCGGGCAGAACGTCGGCGGGCAGCGGCTCGATATGGGTCTCGACTTCGACGTCCGGCCCGAGCTCCTCGCGCATCGCTTCTTCAAGGCCGCTCGCCACCTCGTGCGCGGCATTGAGCGCCATGGCGCCTTCGACTTCGAGATCCACCGATACCGCGAGCCGGCCCTCGATCGCCTGCACGGCGACGTGATGAATGGACAGCCCGCGATTGCGCGCGATCATCATCACCCGTTCGCGCACCGTCTCGTCGTCGAGCGCGCGCGGCTCGGTGGTGATGGTGACCTCGGCACTGGGCAGTTCGGCGCGCACGGCGCGGGTCAGCCGCTCCATGATGGCGGAGACGCGATCGAGCGGCAGGGTGCGGCTGACGCCGACTGCGAGATCGACGAACAGCACCGCGCCGGCCGGCCGCGCCCGCACTCGCTCGACGCTGACGACACCGGGAACTTGCCGCGCAATCGCGGCAACGCGCTCGCTGACGCCTGCCGGAGCCGCATCGGTCAAGGTATCGAGGGTGCGGCGGCCGAGCCGCCAGCCGGCAATGCAGATGAAAACCGCGACCACGATCGCCGCCGTGGCATCGGCCCACGAATAGCCGAGCGCCACGCCACACAACCCGACCAGCACCGCAACCGATGACCACATGTCGGAGCCGAAATGCAGGGCGTCGGCTTCAAGCGCCTCGCTGGAGGTTGCCGCGGCGACCCGGCGCAGTGTCCGGGCGCGGAAAAAATCAACCACGATAGAGCAGGCGATGATGGCAAAGGCTGCGACGGTTGCTTCGACAGCGTGCGCCTGCGCACCAATCAGACGCTGCGCCGCCTCCCAGATCACGATGGCCGAGAGCAAAAACAACAGCGCCGTTTCGGCAAGCGCGGTGACGCTTTCGACCTTGCCGTGGCCGTATTGGTGTTCCTTGTCGGCCGGCTTGCCGGAGAGCCGCACCGCGAAATAGGTCAGCACCGTCGCCGAGAGGTCGATCAGCGAGTGGCCGGCCTCGGACAAGATCGCCAGCGAGCCGGTCAAGAGGCCGACGATAGCCTTCGCCGCCGCAAGCCCTGCCGAGGCGGCGATCGATCCGAGCGCGACCCTTTCCTTGACGTTCATCGGCAGCCTCTTGCCGGGACGGGGTAACGGCCGCCATCGGGGGCGTCAATGCGCGGGGTAATTTGGGACAATCGCTGCACCTTGCATCGCGCGACGCCGTTTCGGTCGAACGACCACAAGCGGAAATGCGCGGTGGCTGCGGGACGTTGCAGGTTTTGCAGTCCCGGGAGACTCAGCAATAATCGTTTCGCGTCGCGCAGATCTGCGCCGAAAACGTCCCGACCCAGCATATACCCGGCACCGGAAACTTCCGCTTTTGGCTGGTTCGCCTGTAAATGCGCAGCAACGGCCTTGGCAATACCCGGGCTTCGCCGAGGCTCGTTTGCGCATCTTGGTTCGATCGCGGTCGGCTAATCCGCCGGGACCATTGACTCGACAAGATTATGTTGGCGCACCAACGCCCGATCAGTTGAGTACGTGAAGGTCTGCAGCCTCTACGGGGCTACTATATGCCTGGTACTGATCTGTGCATTAAGATCGGTGGCTGGGTCCGCGCGGAAGCGGCCTACGGCGGCATCAACGGCTCCATGACCTGGGGTCCGTACGCCGGCAGCGCCAATAACCGCAACACCAGCA
>Ga0181518_10000345_pt1 | contig 52926 bp, 40 predicted proteins | sample PEATcosm2014_Bin_28_FD_119751 | JGI IMG/M metagenome (GOLD analysis project Ga0181518, IMG submission 119751) | Peatland microbial communities from MTU Mesocosm Facility, Houghton, MI, USA - PEATcosm2014_Bin01_60_metaG | ecosystem: Environmental > Terrestrial > Soil > Wetlands > Peat | place...
GAAACGCTTGCCCGGCGCGGATACCGCTTTGTCGCTCCGGTCGAGACGATCGGCGCGAAGGACGATGATCCGGCAAAAAGCGCGCGCGAGCCTGCGCTGCATCCCGAGCTGCATGTGCCCATGCCGCGGCGGGGATTGGTGCGCGCGCTTTTCGCGCTGATTCAGGCGATGTATCTCATCTTTTATGTGAGCGGACTTGCGCATCTGCGCGAGGCGGACCAGGTGGCCAGCGGCTTTCTGCCGGGCCGGAGAGCGCTCGTGATCGCGGGCGCGGTGTTGGTGACGGGAGCGGTGGGGATTCCGCTGCGATTTTATTTGCTGTCGGCGGTGGGGTTCGATTTCCGCAAGCTGGCGGGGACATTCGGGCGGCTCTTCCCATTTGTTCTGGCGCTGGACGAACTCTGGGCGATCGCGCCGTTTCTGCTGCTGCCGTGGATTGGAGTGGGACTGGCGTTCGCGGCCACGGCTGCTTTGCTGTACGTTCCCTATGCGGAAAGAACACTGGTGCGAATGGCGTATCGGATGGAAGGCTGAGATTACATGCGCGCCGCGGCCCACTTCTCAAACGCGAGACGTGAGGCCCCCTGGCATTCGTTTCGAAAGCTAGGCCAGGAGTTTGGCGGCTTCCTTGGCGTAGTAGGTGAGAATGATGCTGGCGCCGGCGCGGCGGATGCAGATTAGGGATTCCATGATGACGCGCTCGCGTTCGATCCACTGGTTGCGGGCGGCGGCTTCGATCATGGCGAACTCTCCCGAGACTTGATAGGCGGCGAGCGGAAGGTCGAAACGCGCGCGGGCGGCGGCAATCACATCGAGATAGGGCATGGCGGGCTTGACCATGATCATGTCCGCGCCTTCTTCAACGTCCAATTCGATTTCGCGCATGGCCTCGCGAAGGTTGGCGGGATCCATCTGGTAGGAGCGGCGGTCGCCGAACTGGGGGGCGGATTGCGCGGCCTCGCGGAAGGGGCCATAGAAACCGGAAGCGAACTTGGCGGCGTAGGCGAGGATTGGCGTATTGGTGAAGCCGGCGTCGTCGAGGGCGCGGCGAATGGCGCCGACGCGGCCATCCATCATGTCGGAGGGAGCGATGATGTCGACGCCGGCGCGGGCCTGAGAAACGGCGGTGCGGGCGAGCAACTCGAGGCTCGCATCGTTCAGGATCTCGTACTCGGCGGCCGCGGCTGGCGATGGCGGGGCTGATTTGACGTTCGCTTTTTCGTTAACCTTAACTATGCCGCAATGGCCGTGCGACATGTACTCGCACAGGCAAACATCGCCGATGACCAGGACGTCGCGGACTTCGCTCTTGATGGCGCGCACCGCTTTTTGGACGATGCCATCCTCGGCCCAGGCGCCGGTGGCGACTTCATCTTTAGTCTCGGGCAGGCCGAACAAAATGATCGACGAGACTCCGAGGGAATGCGCCTCGCGGACTTCTTTAACCAGTTCGTCGACCGAAAGGTTGAAGACGCCCGGCATGGAATGAATTTCCTTGCGGATGCCAGTTCCGGGGCAGACGAAAAGTGGATAGACGAAAGACTCGGGCGAGAGGCGGGTCTCGCGGACGAGGGCACGCAATGTTCCGGTGCGGCGCAAACGGCGAAGGCGATTGGCGGGGAATGGCATAATTGGCAATTTTAGCAGTTGCCGGCAGCCGGTGGAGAGGTGCGGCAGACTTCGATATTGCATGCCCATTTTCTAAAGGGTCGGCTAATTTTGAAAGACATACGGCGCGGCTGAAGCCGCTCCCCTTCAAAACAGAGTTAAGACCGGGAGTGTTTTCCGGCGCCTGGGAAGCCGCTCCCCTTCCAACAACCTATGTGAGTCGGAGTCATTCCGCAGCCTGGAAGCTTACTGTAGTGACAACAGGTAACCAGCGCGTCATCTAAACATCTGGCCGGGAACGTCGTATGATGCAGCGTGGTGCCTTGGCGCAAAATCTTGCCGCTCCTCGGGGGAGCCGGACTGCTGGTGGCTTTTGCGCTGGCTCCGGTGGTGTTTCCCAGGCCCTTCTTTCGCGTGGCCATGGGAAACCTGGTTCCACTGGCGGTGATCGTTGCTGCCTGCATAGTGTCGGTCAGGAACGCCGTTGACAGCCGTGGACATCCGCGGCTGCTCTGGGGCCTAATGGCGGCGGGGATGGCGCTATGGGGTTGCAACCAGGCCTTCTACGCGTGGTTGGAAGTGGTGATTCGCCGGCCGATGCACTTCGGTTTTCCGGGGGACATCGTTCTATTTCTCCATATAGTCCCCATCATGGCGGCGGTGACTATTCGCCCCTATCGGGCAAACGAAGGCGAAGGAATATGGGCCAGCGCGCTGAACATCTTCATGCTGCTGGTGTGGTGGGTAGTGGTTTACGCCTTCTTCGTTATTCCCGACGAATACGTTGTCCCCGATATCTCCGTGTTCAGGGTGCGCTGGGACCTGCTGTACGGCGTCGAAGGAGTGGCCCTGATCGTGGTGTCGGCATCGGCATTCTTCAGCAATTCCGGGCCGTGGCGCGAGCTCTATCGCAACATTTTTTTTGCCAGCGTTTTCTACACATTCTCCTCGGAAGTCATGAATGGGGCAGCGATTCGCCGCACCTACAAGACGGGCGGAATCTACGATGTGATGTTCGTCGCGGCAGCGCTTGCGTTTCTGTGGGTGGGGATCGCGGGGCGGCGCAGGCTGGGGGACACGGAGACGATGCCCTCGGCTACGGGCGTCAGCCGTCCCGTGACGATTCAACTGGCGCAACTCGCGCTGCTGTCTTTGCCGGTGATGGGGTATTGGGCGTTGTTCCTGAGCGGCGACCGTCCTTATCTGGCCCGGGTGCGATTTGTGGTGGCGATGAGCGGGGTGGCGGTGCTGGCAGTTTTTGTTTTTCTGAAACAGCATCTGCTGGACCGAAGGCTGCGGCAGCTGCTCGATCATTCGCACCAGAGTTTGGAGAACCTGCAACGGCTGCAAGGAAGAGTGGTGCAACAAGCGAAGCTGGCTTCGCTGGGAGAACTGGTGGCGTTGGCGGCGAGCGAACTGGGGTTTCCGCTGGCGGCCATCCTGAGCAGTTCGGAGCGCATGGCGGCGAGCAGCAACCTCAGCCGGGAGCAAATGTCGAGTGCGCAGAAGATCGGGCAGCAGGCGCGGCGCACGCGAGAGCTGGTGAACGATCTGCTGAGCTTCGCGCAGCAGACTCCGGGAGAGAAAAGCCCTCTGGAACTGAAGCCTCTTTTGCAGCGCGCGATCCAGATGGAGGGATTCAAGCTGGAAAACAAGAAGATCAGCCTGACGGTGGAAAGCAGCGATCCCTTGCCTCGCGTGCTGGGCAACGCGAGCCAGCTTTTGCAAGCCTTTCTTCAGATCGTGGAGAACGCGGTGGACGCATTGCGGGAGGTGGGGGGCGGGCGCCTGCAGGTCTCGCTTTGGCGAGAAGACAACGAAGTGGTGGTGCAGTTCGCCGATTCCGGGCCGGGGCTACGCAATCCGGAGCGCGTTTTCGATCCTTTCTACACCACGAAACCGGTGGGCAAAGGCACCGGCCTGGGGCTGAGCGCGGCCTACGGGGTGATCCAGGACCACAAGGGACAAATCACCTGCTACAACCGGCCGGAAGGCGGAGCGGTATTTGAAATCCGGCTGCCGGCGGTGACAATGACGGCGCAGACCGGCGAAGGGGCTAGGGTGTGTCAGTGATGGACGTCTAAATTCCCCGTGGAGACTCGGGTTGGGTCGTCGGGTTCCGCGGCAGGAGACGGGGCACGCCCCGTCTCTACACTAACCTCCGGTGGCGACAATGGCATCGGCCACGCGCGCGGCTTCCACGGCGGAGTGCACATCGTGGGTGCGGAGGATGTGCACCCCTTTCAGGATCAACGCCGTTTCCGCAGCCAGGGTGCCGTTGAGCCGGTCGGCAACGTCCGCATCCTGGCCATAACGCGCCAGGGTTCGGCCGATAAACGACTTTCGCGACACACCTGCCAGAAGAGGAAATCCCATCTTCTGCAATTCGTCGAAGTGGGCGAGCAGCGGATAATTCTCCTCGAAGCGCTTGCCGAATCCAAAGCCGGGATCGAGCACGATTCGGTCGCGCTTGATGCCGGCGAGGGTCGCCGCCTGGGCCCACTCGCGCAAATCGCGCTTCACAATGAGTAAGGAATCGCCGATGGGAGGGAGCGACGGCCACTCGTCGGGCCGGCCGCGGGTATGCATCAGGACAGCTCCCACTTTGAGTGTGGCGAGGGTCTTTGCCATATTCGGGTCCCAGCGGAATCCGCTCACATCGTTGACGATCTCCGCCCCCAGTTCGACGGCGGCTTGGGCTACGCTGGCCTTGTAGGTATCGACGCTGACCAGGGCGTCGGGCCGCCGGAACTTCAAATCGCGGATTACGGGCAGCACGCGCTGACGCTCTTCTTCCTCGGAAACCCCGACGGCTCCGGGCCGAGTTGATTCGCCGCCCACGTCGATGATCGCCGCGCCTTCGTCGAGCATCTGTTCGGCGCGGGCGACGGTCCTACCGGCATCGAGGCAGGATCCGCCATCGGAAAACGAATCGTGAGTGACATTCAAGATGCCCATGATCAGGGTGCGCCGCCCTAACTCGAAAGTGCGAGAGCCCACGTTCCACTGAAAGATCGTCCGCATGCTGCCGCTATTCTAGAACGGATTCAGGGTTCCGGTACGCGGCTGGTGGAGAGTCAGGGGTAAAAAGTGATGTGATGGGACCGTGCCCGTCCGACGGAGCGGGGACGTTCGGCACTCCACCGGCAGGACGTGAAATGTTCTAGTTGGTAATGGCGTCGAGGTAGCGGCCGAGGAGTTGCTCGGCGGGACCTTCGAATTCGACAAACATGATGCCGTTTCCGAATTGAGGATGACGGGTGACGACGAGGCCACGGACGACGATGGGCTGTTGGTCGAGCCAGAGTGTGGCCCGAAGGCGGGTGCCGACGGGGAACTGCACGAGCAGCTCGACGTAGCAGCCGCCGCGGCTGAGGTCGGTGGTGACGAGGCGCACGGGGACGTCGGTGCCTTCCTGGCGGATTTCGATTTGGACCTGCACGGTGTAGCGACGATGGCGGCGGCGATCGGGTGCGGCGGGAGCGGGGGCAGAGGGCTCGGCGTCGGGCGAATACATGAATGGGCTCCGGGGCCCGATGATTAAAAGGCTCCTGGAGTGTTTATCGGCGTGGAGGGTGGGGGAGTTTATAGCGGGCGTCACATCGAAGTGGTTACTGAGGGGAGCGTCTGTCAGGCAAGCGCAGGCTACAGTATAATCTTCGCCTTGGGCAAATTGACATGACAGACAACAATCAGAGTGCGGCAGACGCGGCGACACCGGCAGCGGCGCCAGAGAAAACGGGGATGGAGATTGGCGATATCTTCAAGCTCCTGCCCCATCGCTATCCATTTCTATTGATCGACCGGGTGATCGAGCTGGTGCGGACGAAGAGCATTGTCGCGGTGAAAAACGTGACTATCGGCGAGCCTTTTTTTCAGGGGCACTTTCCGGACAAGCCGATCATGCCGGGGGTGTTGATTGTGGAAGCGATCGCGCAGGCGGGCGGACTGCTGTTGCTGAAGGAGGTGCCGAACCGGGACGAGATGCTGATGGTGTTCACGGGAATCGAGAGGGCGCGCTTCCGGCGTCCGGTGGTTCCGGGAGACCAGATGCGGATTGAAGTTTGCGTAAAAGCCTGGCGGATCACAGCGGCGCGTCTGGAAGGCAAAGCGTATGTGGACGGCAAAGTGGCGGCGGAGGCGACAGTGACTTGCCGGCTGGTGCCAAGGCAGGCGAGCGGGGGGAATTTGTAATTTCCAATTTGTAATTTGTAATTTGGATTGAATCCTGGCGTTGCCAACCCAGATTGCAAATTACAAATCACCAATTACAAATGTCTATCCATCCGACTGCTATTGTCGATCCGAAAAGCAGGATCCATCCTTCGTGCACGATTGGGCCTTATTGTGTGATCGGGCCCGAGGTGGAACTGGGCGAGGGCTGCCATCTTATTTCGCACGTGGCGATGGAAGGTCCGGCGAAAATCGGCGCGGACAACCGGTTTTCTCCCTTCACTTCGATTGGGCTGGCGCCGCAAGACATCAGCTATGCGGGCGAACCGACGCGGCTGGAAATCGGCGACCACAACCAGATCCGCGAGTTTGTCACCATCAACCGCGGCACGGTGAAGGGCGGAGGATGCACGCGGATGGGCGACCACAACCTGATCATGGCATACGTCCACATCGCGCACGACTGCCAAGTTGGGAGCCACGTCATCATGGCCAACGCGGCCACGCTGGGCGGGCACGTCATTGTCGAAGACTGGGCGACGGTGGGGGCGCTTTGCCCGGTGCACCATTTTGTGAGGATTGGCGCGCATTCCTTTATCGGCGGAGGCACCACGATTACGCGCGATGTGCTGCCCTTTTCGAAGACGTCCGCCGAGCGCGGGACGCACGCCTATGGCATGAATGCGGTGGGCCTGGAGCGGAGGGGATTCACGAAGGAACGGATCGGGAAGATTCATCATGCGTATCGCCTGCTGCTCGCGTCGAAGCTGAATACTTCGCAGGCGCTGGAAAAGATGAAGGCGGAAGGAAATTGCGGGGAAGATGTGGAGATGCTGATCCGGTTTATCGAGGCATCGGAGCGTGGAGTGATTAAGTAGTGGTTCCTGCCGATGACACGTCTTGGACTCATTGCCGGTAATGGTAAGTTTCCTTTTCTCGTGCTGGATGCGGCGCGGGCGCAGGGTTATGACGTCGTCGTCGCCGCCATCAAAGAAGAAACTTCTCCCGAGATTGAGTCGCACGGCGCGGCTTCCGTTCACTGGCTTTCTCTGGGCGAGCTGTCGAAGCTCATCGAAACTTTCAAAGCCGCAGGCGTCACCCGCGCGGTGATGGCGGGGCAGGTCAAGCACAAGCAGATTTTCTCCTCCATCAAGCCGGACTGGCGGCTGGCCAAGCTGCTGCTCTCGCTGGGCACGCGCAATACGGACTCGCTGCTGGGTGCGATCGCGAAGGTGCTGGCGGATGAGAGCATCGTGCTCGAAAACTCAACCGCGCTGCTCTCGCCGTTGCTGGCGAAAACAGGGGTGCTGAGCAAGCGGGCTCCAATCGAACAAGAGCGCAAGAACATCGAATATGGGCGCGCGGTGGCGCGGCGGCTGGCCGAATACGACATTGGACAAACGGTGGTGATCGCGGAAGCGGCGTGCGTGACGGTCGAGGCGATGGAAGGGACCGACGCAACGATCGAACGTGCGGGAATGCTGATGAGGTCGTTGGAATCAGACTCGAAATCGGAATCTAAGGGCGAAGCCTCTACGCTGAGCCGGGCGCTGACCGTGGTGAAGGTCGCAAAGCCGGGGCAGGACCTGCGTTTCGACGTTCCGGTGATTGGGGTTGCGACGATTGAGACTATGGTGCGCGCCGGAGCGAGTTGCCTGGCCGTGGACGCGGGGCGATGTCTGCTGCTGGATGGCGAGGCGGTGACGCGGGCGGCAGATGAGGCGGGGATCGCGGTGTGCGCGGAATAGATCCGTCTATTTAGTACGCACTCTGGACATTTGTTGCCGCGGGAACTATCGATCAGCACTCTCGCTCACGGATTCCAGAAGTACTTTTTGGCATACGAGAGTTGGATTTTTTCCTTTGGTGCCGGTTTCACCTCAACCTCATGCACCACGTCCTTCGAAGCATCTGGTGGCACATAGCTGAGGAAGTACATGCTATCGATCATTTTCTGAATACTTTCAAATGCCTTCGGTACGTCAGTGCCGACGAGTTCAGTGAAGGATTCGCCACCCGTCAGCTTGGTAAAAGTCTCCATGACATTTTCACCCTGGCGGCTCGTGCCGAAAAGGTTTGTATTATTGATTGTGAAAATCACCACCCCGGCCCGCAGCGCCTCCAAAGCCGCCTCATCGCGTGTAATATGGCTCAAGTTGTCATCCCCATCGCTGATCAGCACCAGTACACGCCGCGTCGGTTTCCCCCAGTTGCGAGGCCCCATGCGCTGTTTACATGCCATGGCCAGCGCATCGTAAAGCGCCGTTGCGCCGCCAATCCTGACGTTGAATTTAGTGCCTGGCAACTGTTCCTTCGTCAGCCATCCGGTCGCCTGTGGAGTGGAATCAAACTGGAGAAAAAACATGCGATCTTCAGGGCCGCGAATAGTAGCGTGTACAAATTGATTGATCGCCTTGAGGTAGTCGTCGTGGAGAGAACTGCGCTGTGAATTACTGACATCGATCAACACGCCTAATTCCGTTGGGAGATCGGCTCCCCGCAGAAGACTCGCTCCAGTGACTGTTGTTTTCTGGTCGGTGATCACCAGCGATTCCGCAGTCAAGTTACTTAGCCGGTGATGCGAACCGGTTACGATAAGCGGAATAAGGGTCTTCGGCGCGACCGGCTCCTGCGCCACGCCAGACAATCCCACAAACACAAAGAGAATTGCTTTGCAGACTTGCTTCATGTCAGCGCCTCCAATCAGGGGAAACCATAACGATAAGACTTTACACCTTCCTATCGGCGGGCAAAACTGCGACAATAGCGCGTTATTCCTTCATTATTGCGGAGCACTCCTCTGAACACTGAATTTCCACGAACTGAATTTCCAATCAATGTGGCGGTCATTGGCGTAGGCGCTTTCGGGCGCAATCATGCGCGGGTCTATCAGCAACTGCAGCAGGCAGGCAGCGTGCGGCTGGTGGGGGTGGTTGATCCGGATACGGCGCGGGCCGACGCGGTGGCACGGGAGTTTGGCTGCAAATCGTTTGGGTCGGCCGAACAGATGCTCACTACCCACAGCGAGGTGCAGGCGGCGTCGGTCGCGGTGCCTACGGTCCTGCATCGGAAAGTGGCGCGGACGCTGATGGAAGCCGGGGTCGACGTGCTTATCGAAAAGCCGGTGGCGGCGACGCTCGACGAGGCCGACGAATTGATTCGCGTAGCGCTGAAACACAAACGGGTGGCGCAGGTCGGGCATTTGGAGCGGTTCAATCCGGCGGTGAGGGCCACACTTCCGCTGATTACGCGTCCCATGTTTTTTGAAGTGCACCGGCTGAGCGTGTTTTCTCCGCGCGCGCTCGATGTGGACGTGGTGCTGGACTTGATGATCCACGACCTCGACGTGGTGCTGACGCTGGTGAAGTCGGAGGTGAAGGAAATCCGGGCGGTGGGGCTGCCGGTGCTTTCGGGCAAGGTGGACATCGCCAACGTGCGCATCGAGTTTGCATCGGGATGCGTGGCGAACTTTACGGCCAGCCGGGTTTCGACGGAGCGGGTGCGCAAACTGCGTTTCTTCCAGCCGCGGCAGTATATCTCGGTCGATTATGGACGGCAGGAAGTGTTGGTGTTTTCGGTGGGAGATGCGGCGGGAGGTACCCACCCTAACGTCGCAACCAACGCGACGTTAGGATGGGGCACCCAGGCGAGCGTGAATCCGCAGATTGCAGTAGCGAAGCCTGCGGTCGTCTCCGAGGAACCGCTGCTGGCGGAGATCAAGGCATTTTTGCAGGCGGTGCGGCAACGGTCGCGTCCGGTGGTTTCGCTGGAGGATGGGCGGCGAGCGCTGGAGTTGGGGCTGGCGATTCTTGCGGAAATTGCGCGGCACGCAGGACGGATCGGGGTTGGGAAAAGCTAGGTAGGGTCAACGCTAATCCGATCCGGTTGCGCTTGCCCGGAGTACGCGCTCGTACTCTACTAGCTGGTGGTCGACTTCGGCTTGCTTCTTCTTCCGGTTTAGCAGGTCTTCGCGGTAACGCTTCAAGAAATAATCGATGGTTTCCACGCGCAGCTTGATGCTATTGGCGGGGCGGTTTTCGTCCAGATCTTTGAAGCAGAAATAAGGAGTGCCGGAGCGCTCGACGATCTGTTCGATGACGGTGAAAATCGGCGCGTCGTGTCCACACTTGAAACTGGAAATTTCAACCGCGACCAGGTTGGGATGCCGGGCGGTGAACTTGGCGGCCCAGATTTTGTGGTTGGAACTGGCCGAGTTGGCGGTCTTCCAGGCATCGCAGATGTCGAGCGGGTGGCCGATTACACCGGCGCGGACTTCGTCTCCGAACAGGCGCTCCAATATGTCATCGTCGAGCGGCAGAGTGCTCTGCGAAAAGATCGAGTAACCGAGCTTCTGGAACTGCTCCATGATCTCGTGATTGACGCCGGGGTCGTGGTGGTAGGGGCGTCCCAACATGACGATGCCCAGCTTGCGTTCCGCTTCCAGTTGGTCGAGGACTTCGCGGGCGCGGCGGCGAATGCTCGAATCAAATCCTTCAAACTCGCGGTAGCCGATCTCGATGGCGCGCTCATTTTCTTCTTTGGAGAGGCCAAGGATGGGCGCCCACGCGTTGAACATTTGCCGGGCAAAGAGCTTGCGGTCGCCCAGGTCCACGAGCGGGTGGATGTAGCGGATGCCGTGCTCGGCGAAGATGTCGGTCTCCTTGGTGTAAGCGGCTTCCACGGTTTCCGGCGTCACCGCAACCGTGGGACAGGCGTTGTGTCCCTTGGCGTTGACGAGCGGGGAGAGCAGCACGTCGAACATGGGAAAGAAAATCGCTTGCAGCGGTTTGTGCGCGTGCTTGTTGAAGATAAGGTTGTGGACGTGGGCGATGGTGATCTTCGAGGGGAAGCAGGGATCGATCGAACCGCGGCTCGATCCGGCGCGGTACATGTCTCCGGTGGTGAAGTCGGAGTAAACGATGTTTTCCGCGCGCACGCCCAGGCTTTCGAGATAGGAACTGAACAGCGGGGCGTAGGCATACAGGTTGAGGACGCGGGGAATGCCGACGCGGAGATGGGCGCGCTGTTTCATGAGCGCGAGGCGGCGGCGAGCGGCTGCGGTCCAGGCGCTGGCGGGGATGGCGTCGGCCACGTTTTCGGGATGGCGCGAACGCCAAACTTCGCGGGCGGAAATCTCGACCAGATTTGGATTGGCGGCTTTGGTGGCGTCTAGATTGGCCTTGATGCCGCGCATGGTTTCAAGATCTTCCACCGCGCCTTTTTCACAATTTGCGACGATGACGCGGTGCTCGCCGAAACGGAGCGGCACCTTGCTCTGGAAAGACGTTTGAAACGACGTGTGGAATGACGGCGGGTCCGCGCTTTCCGCATCGCCTGGCGGCACATCGTCTATCTGTACGTCGAGAAAAGTTCGCAGGCAAGCGTTCTTGCAGAAATTGCAGCGCGTCTCTTCGCTGTGGGTGGTGCGATAACGGATTTTGCGGACGGCGTCGAGGCCGATGAAGCTGGTGGAGTGTCCGTTGCGCCACAGGCGCATGGCTTCGATGCCGGCGCCGATGGCTCCCGACTCGCCGCAGTGCTGGTGGACGAGAATCTCGGGTTCTTTCCCGATGGCGCGGAAGTTGGCGCGGAGAAAGTCCACTTCGGCCTTGACTGCGGCCAGATTGTTCTGCGTGCCGCCTTGCAAAATGAAACGCGTGCCGAGCGCCGCGAGGTTAGGCACCTTGGCGACATACAAGAAAACATTGCGGGGTAACACCGTCGCCAAACCAGCCAGAATCTCTTCTGCGCGCCAGCCCTGGCGCTGGAAGTTGACGATATCGGACTGGAGAAATACTGCGCAGCCATAGCCGAAGACAGGCATGGTGTTGGCTTGGAAAGCTACGTCGGCATAGTTCTCGACCGGGATGCCGAATCCTTCCGCCGTGGATTGCAGGAAATAGCCGTTGCCGGCGGAGCATTGCGTGTTGAGCTTGAAATCCTTGACGCGGCCATCTTTCAGGACGATGAGCTTGATGTCCTGTCCGCCGACGTCGACGATGACGTGCGGGTCTTTATAAAAACGCAGGGCCGATTCGGTGTGGGCGACCGTTTCGACCAAGGCCACGTCGGCGCGCAACACTTTTTGCAGAATGTCTTTGGCGTAACCGGTGGTGCCCACGCCGAGAACCTCGAGCGCCGCACCCTGGGTTTCTACCTGGCGGCGAAGATTCTCGAAAAGTTCGATGGTGTCCTGAATGGGGTTGCCGTTCGAGAGTTGGTAGGCTTTCGAGAGCACGTCGCCATGCTGCGACAACAGCACGGCCTTGGTGGAAGTCGAGCCGCCATCGAGGCCGATAAAGGCGCGCACGCGCTCGCCCGGCTGGAAGCTCGCTGGAACGAATTTCGGACGCCTGTACTGGGCTTTGAACTCTTCCAACTCTTGCTTGGAAGCGCCCAAGCCGTGATGGCCGGAAACAGATTTTTCCTGCTGGCGGCCTTCTTGGATGTAGGCTTCGAGGCACTCCGTCCCCAGGTAGCAACCAACCGCCGCGTCTTCGGCTTTGCCGAATTCGACGGCGCCGATGGCCGCGAAATAGAGCGCGTTCTCCGGGGTGTTGATTGCGTCTTCGACCGTAATATCGGGCGGCAGCTCGATTTCGCGCTCTTTCCAGATGAGCGGGATGTTGTGCTGCCAGGCCTCGCGCATGCCGCGAATGAAAGTGTTTGGGCCGCCCAGCAGCAGCACATGCGGACGCAAGGTGTGGCCGCGGGTTAGGACGGTGAGGTTCTGCAAAACGATGGCGTCGAAGAGCGAGGCCATCAGTTCATCGGTCGGGATGCCCTGCTTCTGCAGGCCATTGATGTCGGTTTCGGCGAAAACGCCGCACTTGCCTGCGACCGGGTGGATATTGATCCCCTTGTAGCCCTGGTTGCAGAGCTGGTCGGGCGGGATCTTCAGCTTGGCGTTGATCTTGTCGATGACGGCGCCGGTACCTCCGGCGCACTTGTCGTTCATCGACGGGATTTTTTTTCTGGCGCCGTTGCCGTTTGCGCCATCCTCTTTGAAGATGATGATCTTGGCGTCCTGACCGCCGAGTTCGATGACCGAGTTCACTTCGGGATGGAGCTTCTCGACGGCGAGAGAGACGGCGTTGACCTCTTGCACGAACTTGGCGCCGATGAGATCGCTCAACGCATTGCCGCCGGAGCCGGTGATGAACATGCGGGAGTTGGCGGGAGCGACGCCGATTTCGGATTCCATGCGTTGGAGGAATTCCAGGAGCTTCTCGGGCTGGCGGGTGTCGTGGCGCTGGTAGTCGTGCCAGAGAATGCGGTCGCTTCCCGCCTCGCCGGTCCCAACTTCGATGACTACTGCCTTGACCGTGGTCGACCCCACGTCAAGGCCGACGAGATAGCGGAGGGCAAGTCCGGCGATTTGTGTGATCGTATCCACTGAACTTCCCGGCGCTCCTCAGTTCTCGCCCGGCAGCCTGGCCAGGCGGGCGTTGCCATCCATCAAATTGCTTACGTGCACGACAAAGTTGGCGGCCACTCCCGTTACGCCTGGGCGCCGCGGGACCGGATAAAAGGGGCTGCGCAGTTGGCGATGAGCGGTAACGTAAGCTTGAATTTCATCGAGACTCTTGCCGGTCGAAGCCAGCGCCTGGTCGAACTCCGCTTTGGCCTTGGACTTGGCTTCGCCCAGGGCCATCTGCACGCGGCTGTGGGCGTTGATTTCTCCTTCGCCTGAAGTTTCTATAGGCAGGAAAATCATGTCACGAAAACGGTTAACCACGGCCGACTGCACGCCATCGGATTGAGAGGAGGGCATGCAACCGAAGGGCTTCAGGGCGAGCACCATGTGACAGAGGCGGTGGGTGGTGTAGTAAACGTTCTTGCCCACTTCGAGATGGCCTTCGCCGCCACGGGCGAGCGAGTGATAGAAAGGATGCGCGAGGCGGGCCAGTTCGTTCTGCGAAGCGAGACGGCGCGTAAGTCCTCCGAGGTGGCGGGCGGTGCGCGCATGCTGGCGGTTCCAGATGCGTTCGCTCAGCCCCAGGAGTAACCACTTCTTGCGGAATTTCCAATCGTTGGCCAGTTGCTGCTTCAAATTCCACCAGCGGGCGCGAGGATAGGGAGCGTCGAGGCCTCTTCTAGAGTGCGCGGTGGCGCGAGCCTGAGAGAGGAGATAGGTGATCCAGCAGCCGATCGGTTCGACCCACACCTGGGCGCCTTCGCGCTCGAGAAAGGTGAACATGTTGAAGTTGCCGTCGCCTTCGGTGAGCGATGCCCAGAATTCTCCCGTGATCTTTACCAGAGGCTTCACGCGGGTGCGGTCCACTTCGACCTGGCCCAAGCGCTCACAGGCGAGGCGCATGGTTTTGAGGAAGTCGTCGCCGTAAAGGTGAAAAAAGATCTTGCCCAGGGTGGTGACGGGGCCTTTCAGTTTCTTGCTGCGGGCCACGCGTTTCGAAATCCATCGCGGTGTGTGCTCGAGGATTTCGTAATGCTGCCGGTGCTCCAGGAAATCGCCGAGCCGGTCGACGATTTCCTTAATGGCCTCATCGGTTGCGCCCGGTACGACCTCGTAAGGACGAATCTGGTAAACCAGGTCGTTGATCACATCGCCCAGGTTCACGGAATTGAGCTGGCCCATGCCCAGGTCAACGGAAAACTCCAGGCCGGTGTTGCCGGTCAACGCATTGATGCCATGGTCCTGCTGAAAAAGCAGCACACGAAAACCGCCGAAGCCGGCGTTCTCGAGCGCCATGCGGTACTCGGACTCGTAGGTGCCGAAGCGGCAAGGGCCGCACGAGCCCGCGGTAAAAAAAATGTAACGGTCGAGGATTTCCGGGCGCGAGAGGCCGCGAGCTTCGAGAGATTGCAGGAACTTTATGAGGTTGCCGACGGTAAAGTAGGTGGGATTGCACTGGCCGTTGTTGCCAAACTCCTTGCCGGCCTGGAAGGCGGCGACGCCGGGGTTGGGCAACATCTGGAAGCGATAGCCGCAGTTGCGAAACACGGCTTCGATGAAGCGCTCGTGCTTCCAGGTAAAGCCTCCGAAGAGAATGGTTACGCGGTCGCGTTCTTCGGCGGTGAAGGGCCGCTCGATGGGGCGGCGGAAGTGGTGGATGGGTTTTTCGACGAGCCCGGCGTCGTGCTCCAGCCGCAACCTCTCGGCGGCCACGCGGCGAACGATCTCTTCCTCAACCAGCGGAGGAAGCGGAGGGTGGGCGGAGTCAACGGCGCAGCTCATTGCTTCAGAATCCATCTCGCCTCCCTCCTCCCTCCAACAACGCAAATGACACTTTGGGCCGGGCGCTTCCTTATTGTGATGCATCCCGCCCCAGACGATGTTACCCCAATGTCAAAATGGAATTGTGAATAGCTTACCGTAAGCTGGTATGGGATAACATACCTATTTCGCATGGCCAGCGGTCAATTTGAGATTCCTCCATCGCCGTCGAACCGGAAACTGATGATTGCCGGGAAGATTGCCCATTTTCCTACAGGCATTCTCAGCGGCCCCCGAATCGATATGCAATCCCAGTGGAGGGCCCGCCAGTCGAGAGCGGGCCGGTTTGCGCACCGGCGAGCCCAAGCTGAATTTCAAAAACCCGCCAGACCAGCCGCCGAGTCAGCCGAATGTCCATCCCCCCACCGCCCAACACAATCCCCTTTCTCGTCGTGAAGTTGGTGTTCCCGGAATTCACTGTCCACCGATACGCCCCCGCCAAGCCTTCACCGAAAAAACTGGCTCGAAAGTGTTCCTCTGAATAAACCCGAAGTCCTGCCATGAGAGGCGCTAATGATGTCGAGCCGCTGCGGTCGGAATACTTGTGGAATCCCAGATCGGCCACCAATCCGACGTTCTCATGCCGCCACACGAAGCCGGTGCGCACGCCGGAAGCGAGTCCGCTCGGCGTAAAGCCGAGAGGCTGATTCGGAGGCGGATTTGTTATTACCATCGTGTCCGTGGCATCGACTGTCTTCATGCCGGATATAAGGCCATACGCCTCGAAGGCTGGTGGGGAGTCTTCCGCGAATTGTGCGTACGCGCGCCCCGTCAGGCATCCGATGATCGAGAAGAAGATCGAAAGGAAGAGTATTAATCTTTGCATGTACCACAAATACCGTGAGCGCCGAAGGCGCGGGTGCAACGATGTGACACTTTCACAAGTGCCACATTCAGCCCTCGGGATGCGGTCATGGAGATCGTTTAGCCGTTCACGGTGCGGCACCATGCTGGGTTGGGATACCAGGGCAAGTCAACGAAGGTTCAACGAGACGACGATCTTTCTAGGAGGGACCAAGTGGCGATCAGCGCCATAATGCTCATTGAGGGGTTTTGAGCGTAACGGCCTATTTACGAGAGTTAATTCCGGATAGCTCGGCAGTCTTGCAGAACAATGCGACCCGATGTTGGAAAGGACCTAGCTGACCTCAGGTTCACGCCCGGCGTGGATTTCCGTGCTGTCGAAGTCCAAGACTATCAGTTGTCTTCACCGCTTCCGCTGCGACGAGGCGCGAGCCTGCGGAAGGATGGTATGCTTTCTGTCGTTCTTGCTGCGAAGGAAATTTCAATTGGCTGGGAATGAAGACACAGCAATAGTTGGGCATGCAACGTCAACTCAGAGAGGCGGCACGAGTGTGCGCTGGAATTGGAGTTCGGCCACACTGATATTTGCGGTCGCACTGTTGACCCGGCTGATTGCGTCCACGCTGCTTTACCATCTCCAACTGGATCCGAAACTCGATTACTGGGAATTTGGATGGGAAACAGGCCGAATCGCGCATTCGATCTCTGTGGGAAAGGGTTTCAGCGCGCCTGTATATGGCTACGAGGGACCCACAGCCTGCATGGCGCCTGTTTATCCATATCTTCTCGCGGGTGTGTTCCGGGTTTTTGGCGGTTTCACCAAGTGGTCGGCGCTTGCAATTCTCGGCCTCAATAGTATCTTCTCTGCCCTCACATGTTTCCCGGTGTTCCACATAGCGAGAAGAGTGCTCGGGCCCCGAACGGCCATCTGGGCAGGATGGGGTTGGGCCGTGTATCCTTTTGCCATTTATTTTGCCTCGGTGCGAGTCTGGGAGACGTGTCTCACCACCTTACTCTTGAGCCTCGCGCTATGGTTTACGCTGGTTCTGGCGGACGGCGCCAGGCCGATACTGTGGGCGATTTACGGCGGCTTGTGGGCCGTCGCTGCACTCACCAGTCCGGCGACGTTAAGCGTATTGCCGGCTCTTGCGGCTTACATTTTTTTCCGGACTCGCAGGCAAGGCACCGCCGTGTATCTGACGCGGGCGATGGTGTCCGGCATTGTCTTTCTGATTTTGGTCACTCCGTGGTTTGTACGAAACTTCCGCACCTTCCACCAGTTCGTGCCGTTTCGAGACAATTTTGGATTGGAACTGCGGATGGGTAATAACGGCGACACCTCAGACGTTTACATCGATTGGGCCCATCCCGCGCACAACCCCGCGGAACTGCATGAACTTGTCACCCTGGGCGAAATCGCCTATTTCCAGGAGAAGAAAGCGCAGGCCCTGGACTTCATCCGCAAGTACCCCGGCTTCTTTCTGTGGGTAACCGCGCGCCGATTCGTGTTCCTCTGGACGGGCTTCTGGAGCTTGCGCCACGACTTTCTGGCAAACGAGCCGTTCGAAATTCCTGATGTTCTTTTCACTACGCCCATGGCGATTCTGATGCTCATCGGGATGAAGCAGGCGTGGCATGCTGTGGGAACCGCGACTTTGCCGCTCCTGTTTTGCATCGTCCTGTTTCCGGGGATCTACTACGTGACTCATGTGGACCTTCATTACAGACATCCCATTGATCCCGTCATTGTGATCTTCGTCGTCTATGCTATCCGGAATGCCTGGGTTCGCCGGAAGGGAGCTTCGTTCGCACTGCAGGCGTAGCAGCTAGCCACACCGAGCAGGCAGCGGGGCTGCCCGCGGTTCTTCGGAGTAATCCCTTACCAACGTCCGTTTTCTGGTTCCCCGTTGTCGACAAATCGCATTTTCACTCATTGACCTTGCGGCTGGGTTTTTTGTGTGAACGGCTGGCAACTACAGCCTCCCATTGCTATCGTACAATCCATTGTTGATCACGTTCGGATCGCAAGGTCTCTACGACCTGGTAACCCTAGGAGGTCGGTGATGAATCGCAGGAAGTTCTTAACCGGGGCGTCCTCCGCGGCCGTGCTTTCCAGTGTAGCGGCCAAGCCGCTCCGCGCAGCGGCGATGCCCGAGGCGCACCCGGCCCCCTACGACACAGCCGCGGCTGGCGGTAAACATCCGCGGGCGATCACCATGTGGGAGTTTTCCTGGATCGAGCGGCGCTGGCCCGGCGCAGCCTACGAGGACTGGGACCAGGCGCTCGACGAGCTTGTTGTGCGCGGCTACAATGCCGTACGCATCGATCCCTTTCCGCACCTGCTCGCCGCCGATCCCCGCGAGACATGGACTCTGTGGCCAGAGTGGAATACGCAGATGTGGGGATCGCCCGATGTCAACCGCATCGTACTCGTGCCCGCGCTCTTTGATTTTCTCGGCAAGTGCCGCGATCGCGCCATCATGGTCGGGCTCTCCACCTGGTACAGAAAGGACGATGCCGACACCCGGATGTCCATCACCGGCCCCGAGGTGATGGCGGCGAACTGGATTAAGACCCTCGACCTTATCTCCGACGCTGGCTACCTAGACTCGATCCTCTACACCGATCTTTGCAACGAGTGGCCCGGCGAAGACTGGGCCCCGTTCGTCAAGCCCCGCCTGACCTACGGTGATTGGGACAAGCCCGCGTCACTCGACTACATGCACCAGGCGATTGCCCTGGTGCGCGCGCGATATCCGCAGATGCCGCTGCTCTTCTCTTGCGCCGAGGACCGCCCGGAAAGCTATCTCGCGCAGGACCTGAGCGACTTCGACCTGCTCGATCCCCACATCTGGATGGTGCAGCAGAATGGCGGCGAGTTCTACAAACTCGCGGAATACAAATACGAACGCTTCGATGCCAAGGGGTACACGAACCTGAGCCTCAAGGCGGAAGACATTTATCGCGCACGGCCGGATTACTGGCAGAAGGTGCTGGTAGAGGCGATCGACCGACATGCCGCGGTTTCGCGGAAGATGAAGATGCCGCTCATCACGACCGAGTGCTGGGGCGTCGTCGATTACAAGGATTGGCCACTGCTCAAATGGGATTGGGTGAAGGACCTCTGTGCGCTCGGGGTTCAGCAAGCGGCCTCAACCGGCCAGTGGCTGGCGATAGCGAGCAGCAACTTCTGTGGTCCGCAGTTCGCAGGCATGTGGCGCGACCAGGCCTGGCACCAGCGCTTGACGCAAACCATCAAGTCCGCCAACATCGCGCCGGAGCTTCGCCAGGGCCGACTCTACGGGAGATTGTGAAGCCACCAGGGTCGATTAGGGTAAAGGTTTGTACGGGATGGACAACTAACGTGAATTCGACAATAAAGCCAGCTCCTCTTTCGGAGGGAATTGCGCCCAAGCCACAGTCCAGCGCCAGCGGCACAAACCGCATCGAGTCGATCGACATTTTTCGTGGACTGACCGTGATCGTGATGGTCTTCGTCAACGATCTCAGTGGCGCGAAAGGACTGCCCTGGTGGACTTACCACATGCCTGGCGACGCCAATGGCATGACGTACGTCGACATGGTGTTTCCAGCATTTCTTTTTATCGTGGGTATGTCGATTCCCCTGGCTATCCAGCGCCGCCTCGCCAAGGGCCAGAGTCTGGGCAAGATCTGGGGACATATTCTTGTTCGTTCGCTGAGTCTGATGGCCCTCGGCCTGTTCCTTGCCAATGCGGAGAACGCCGATCCCAAATGGATGGGAGCCAACGCCGGTCTATACACCTTGCTGGCCTTCTTCGGCGCGCTGGTGCTTTGGAGCTCATATCCGGTATCCCCCAAGTACAAGACTCTTTACCGAACCCTGAAATTCTTGGGGCTGCTGGCGCTGCTCTGGTTTGCCATCTCCTTTAGAAGAAGCGCCCCGGACGGGCACATAGCCTGGCTCGATTTTTCCTATTTCGAAATCCTCGGATTCATTGGTGGCGCCTACCTCGTTGTAAGCACTCTTTATCTCGTCCTGAAAAAACACCTCTGGATGCTCGCGAGCTCCTTCGTAATTCTGTGCGCGCTCAACACCTTTTCTACGATTGGCTGGCTCAAATGGCTCAGCCATTTTCCAGGCCTCGACTCATTGCCATTTGAGGCGGGATTGTCGTCCATCGCCATGGCTGGGCTTCTGCTTTCCGTGGTGTTCTTTGCAGCGCCGTTCGCCACCGCGTGGAAATCCAAAGTTACGCTGGCATTCGGTTATGCGGGCATTCTTGCCCTTGCAGGATTGGCCCTCTCCAGATTCGGCATATCAAAAATACGCGACACGCCTTCCTGGTGCCTTTACTGCTCGGCAATCAATGTTCTCCTCTTTCTGCTTCTGTACTGGCTCGCCGATGTGGAGCATCACACCGAATGGGCAGCATTCGCCAAGCCTGCGGGCTCTAACACCCTTCTCGCCTATTTTCTTCCCTATGTTCTCTATGACATTCTCTATGTCATTCCGGGACTCAAGATCATCTCCGCCAGTCGCACTTACGGTTGGATGGGAGTGCTCAGAGCCACGCTGTTTACGACCGTTGCACTTATTCTTTGCGCCACCCTCACCAAGCGGAAGATCAGGTTGCAGTTGTAATGCGTTATGTGAAAAGAGCTTGCCCCTGACTCAGTACCGTGATCATAACTCGGTCGGGGCGGCTGACGTAATATCGCGATTTCGCTCAAAATCTCCCTTAGAAATCGCGGAGGCGACGAAGAGACGGTGCAAGCTTGTGCTAAGGCCTGTTATCGCCAATCGTCTGGCAATCGGCACAACTATGGCGTAAAGTGCTGACTGTGAAAAGCGCAATTGGCCGGACCATTCTGAAGCGTGTATTTCTGGCATCGTTCTTTGCCTCGTTATCACTGCCGAGCTATGCGCAGGATGACCCTAACGAGGCTGCCGCGAAGGTGCGCTCAATGAGCGAGGCTGAAACAGCAGCCGTGCTCGAAAAAGCCGAGCGCGGGGATGCCGCCAGTCAGAATCTCGCAGGTCTCATCTGCGAATTGGGAAAAGACGTGCCGCAGGATTTCTCAAGAGCAGTTGAATGGTTCACCAAGGCTTCATCTCAAGGGTTGGCCGCTGGACAGTTCAACCTTGGCGGAATGTTCTGGGAAGGTCGCGGCGTAAAGCGAGACGATGCACAAGCTGTCTCTTTTTTCCGGCAGGCCGCAGAAAAGGAATACGCCCCGGCTGAAAGCGTGTTGGGTTCTGCGTATCTTGAAGGCAGAGGCGTGGCCGCGAGCCTACCAGAAGCCCTGCGATGGTTTAGGAGGGCCGCTGACCACGGGTACGCGGAAGCCCAGTACAACTTGGCCTTAATGTACCAGGATGGCGAAGGGACAAAGCAAGACTGCGTCGAGGCGGCCAAGTGGTACTCGAAGGCAGCGCAACAGAATCATGTCTATTCAATTGACAACCTCTTGGTAATGTACGAAAGCGGCAAATGCTTAAAGCAGGATTTCGTTGAGGTCGCAAAACTGACGAAGCAGTTGGCGGAGATGGGCAATCCTAATGCCCAGCTAAACATTGGTTCCTATTACGCAATGGGCCGTGGTGTACCACAGGATGAAGTGGAAGCAGGTAAGTGGTATTCCCTCGCCGCCGAAGCTGGACAACCGACGGCTCAGTTCATGCTCGGACAGTGGTATCGGGACGGCAAGGGCGGCATCAAACAGGATTATGTCGCAGCGTACAAGTGGTTCACTCTGTCGGTTGCCACAGGCGGCCAGGTGGACGGGAGGAATTTCCTCAAGGCGAAAATGACTGCGGAACAAATTGCAGCGGCAGAAAAGGAAGCCGCCGAGTGGACAAAAACCCACCATCCTCAAGAACAGTAGCAACTAGTGGCGGCTTCTCACTGGCGTAAAATCACCATCTCGCTCGTTGACCGGATCACTATTCCTGAAACCAACTGACGCGTGTGCCGATGGGCAGCCGGCCATGTAAGCCGTGGCCGAAATCGCTTTTCGCAACGTACAATCGACTCGGAGGTGGGATCATGCGCACGACTGGAATAATTCCGCTGCTGATCATGGCGATGGCGATTACGGCGGCGGGATCGAAGATCGAGGGCACAACCACGCTGAAGGATTTCCAGCCTACGGGAACAACCGACAAGATCCATAGAAATCAGCAGTACGATCTTTCCTTCGCGGCCGAGGGCCGGGAGTACACGTGCCGCACGAACGAGAACGAGTCGCTCAAAGCCACCGATTTCGTGGTGGGCAGCGAGGTGAAATACGAGATCAACGGCAACAAGGGCAAAGTGAAAAATACCAGAGGCAAACAAATCGAATGCATCATCGTGCGGGTAGCGGAATTGCCGCCGTCCCAGCCTTGAAGAGGGATCTCTCCAAGACGATCGCTAAGAACTAAATTTAGCTGGAGGCTGTCTTGAAAGCTTGTTTGCTGCGCTCGCGACTGCTCACGACATTATTAGTGTTCTCTATTTTATCGGTAATTCTACCCGTGGTTGCGCGTGCCACTAACCCCGCCGCCCCAGCTGCCGATTCTCAATCCAACTTTAAGACCGCGGTTTACATTCCGGTGGGCGTCACGCTCAAGATGAAAGACCGCCAGTGGCTGGAGAGCAGCTGGGCAACGATTAGCAGCCAGGTCCATGTGGACAAGGTTTACATTGAAACCTATCGCAGCCGCGTGCTCGCCGACGACCAGAACGTCGAAGACGTCAAGAAGTTCTTTCGCGACCACGGCGTCGAAGTCGCCGGGGGCATCTGCTTTTCCGACGCCGACCACGGCCAGTTTGTTTCCTTTGTCTATACCAAGCCAGACGATCGCGAGTATGTGAAGCGCGTCTCGGAGTTCACCGCCAGACATTTCGATGAGATCATTCTCGACGACTTCTTTTTCGCCAACACCAAGACCGCTTCCGACATCGCCGCCAAGGGCGAGCAGAGCTGGACCGACTTCCGACTGAAGACCATGGACGAAGTTGCGCGCGACTTAGTCGAGGGCGCGGCCCGTGCCGTCAATCCCAAGATCAAGATCATCGTCAAGTTCCCTAACTGGTACGAGCACTTACAGGGAAACGGCTATGACCTCGACGAGGAGCCCAGGATCTTCGACGGCATCTACGCCGGGACCGAAACGCGCGACCCGGTAGAGACCGACCAGAGCCTGCAGCAATATGAGGGCTACGCCATCGCCCGCTATTTCGAAAACATCGCGCCCGGGCGCATGGGCGGCGGCTGGGTCGATACTTACTCGATCCGCTATGTTGATCGTTACTCCGAACAGCTGTGGCTGACGGTCTTTGCCAAGGCGAAAGAAATGACGCTGTTCAACTACATGGATCTGCTGCGCGAACCGAAGCCCGGCGAGCGTCCGTGGCAGACCGCTGCCACGAACGTCGATTGGGAAAGAATTGCGAAGCGCGGCCAGGGCAAGCCCACCTACGCCTCCGTCGCCGGCGACGCGCTCGACCAGGTCAAGCCGTTTATCGACCGGCTGGGCAAACCCATCGGCATTGCCAGTTACCGTCCGCCTCATGCCGTGGGCGAAGATTTTTTGCATAACTTCCTTGGCATGATCGGCATCCCCATCGAGCTGTATCCCGAATTTCCCAAGGATGCTCCGATCGTCTTGCTTACGGAAGCCGCTAAGTTCGACCCTAACATCGTCGGCGAAATGAAGGCTCAGTTGGAAGCGGGCAAGACGGTCGTTATAACTTCTGGCCTGCTTCGAGCATTAGAAGGTAAAGGCGAGAGTAAGGGTATCGAAGACATTGTCGAGCTGCGGACCACCGGCATGCAGGAGCCGGTCACTAGCTTTCTTGGCGCCTATGGACCCGGCTCGGGCTCGGGCTTCGGCGCCGCCGCGAATCCGATCCTTTTCCCGCAGATACGCTTCCTCACCAACGATGCCTGGCCGGTGGTGCGCGGCATCGCCGATAACAACGCCTTTCCCATCCTGCTCATGGACCGCTACGGCAAAGGCAAACTGCTGGTGCTCGCCATCCCGGATAATTTCACGGATTTGTATGAGATCCCGGAGCCCGCCTTGAACGCCATTCGCGGCTACATCATGGGAGACTTTCCCGTCCGCATCGAGGCGCCCGCCAAGGTTAGCTTGTTTGCTTACGACAATGGCAGCTTCATTGTGGAGTCGTTCCGCGACCAAGCTGCCGAGGTCACGAATGTGGTTCCGCTGGGCACAACCGTGACCAATATGGTGAGCGGCGAGCGTCCCGCCGAAGTGCCTCGGGCGAAGCCTCCGGAATGGCAACGCGCCTACACGCCGCCCACGTCCGCCTACCGGGTCGAAGTGCAGCCGCACAGTTATCTGGTGTTCACCAGCAGCAAGTAAAACGCCTGGTAAGTATGCATAACATGGGACGCGGCCGAGACAGGAGTTCAAGGGTGATGCCGGATGGGGATGGGTTCTGCTGCAGCTGAGAGGAGAGTGCTCAGCGACTGGGGCGTGAGTGCAAACGCCTTCCATGAAAAGGCATTATCACTCAGAACCGCGAGTGTAAGGGCACGAAGTCCCTTGCCTATAGTCTTCTTGGTTTTCGTCAAACATCCTGGAAATGAAACCGGGCTCAGATCGGAAGACTGGTAGCTGATGGCTGATGGCTGAAAGCTGGAAGTTATCCTACTTCTTCGCCAGCTTCTTCGCGATCTCTTGCATCAGCTTGGGCTTCAGCTCGGCCAGCATGGTGTCGACGATGCTGGCAATCTCGCTGGCTTCGGTTGCGGACGCGGACGCCGCACCCTCGGCCGCCGCCGCCGCCATGGCCTTCACCGACTCCGCGACCTCAGGATCGGCATGTTGTTTCGCCTCTGCCACGTCGCGAGGCGCGGGAGCGCTGGCCGGCACAGTGTGGATCTGACGCCAGCTCGATTTAGACGATTTGTCTTTGCCTTCGTTGCCCATGGATTCCTGACCTCCAACCTCTGAACTCGGATCCTGATTCTCTTCCGCCTTTGAAGCCGTTGCCACCGCAGCCGCTGTTTCGCGGAAGGGTTCTTCGTTCTGTTCCGCCGCCTCGACGTCGTTCCTGCTCAACGCATCCGCGGACGCTTCTTCCGCCGCTTGCGCCGCGGCATCCTGCTCCGGCGCCTCGAGCTTCTCGGCTTCGATCTTCGCCGATTCGACTTCCCCGGGTTCCGGCTTGCCTAAGTCGATACCGGCCACCAGGGAATTTGCCGCGTTCGAAACCGCCGCCAGCACTTCGGCAGGGTTTTCTTCGTCCGATGTTTCCGCCGCGGATTCCCGGCCTTGTTCGGCTAGAGCTTTCGCGCTGGCCTCGACCGCTGCCTCCGCCAGCCGGTTCTCGACGGCGGCGGCAATCGCCGAAACCACGGTGACGCGCTCGGGCTGGATTTCGCAGCTGGAAGCTGCCTCGGACATTGCTTCTGACACCGCTTCTGACGTCGCCGCGGACTTCGCCGCCAGCGTGCCGAACATTTCCGTTTCCAGTGAAATCGCCGCTTCCGCCGGACTCAACGCCACTGCCTCGGCCATCCACTGCGAACCGGATGGGGCGTAGCCGCGCGCTTCATCCGCCAGAAATTCGCGGGCCGAACCCATGGCCGGGTGCGACGTGTCCGTTGAGATATCCGCATGGGCGGTGGCGGGAGTCAATAGGCTCAAGGCCTCGGCCAACTGCTCAGCACTCGGAGTGGGTTCTTCCGTCTCCGCCGCTTCTGGCGCGCTAGCCGGGAACGTGGCTGGTTGCCGGTTGCTCTCGGCTCGCAGCTCTTCCGCAGAATCTTCTTCAGGCTCTTCGGCATGCGCATCTTCCTGGTTCAGTTCAACGGGCTTGAATTCCTCGCCCTTCGCAGCCGGCATTTCCGCCGGCGCGACTGCCTCACTCGTGGCAACGGCGTCGGCTTCTGCAATCTCTTCTTCTTGTTCTTCTTTCGTCGGCTCGATTGGGCTCGCAGCCGAGGCGAAGGCCGGTTCATCGTCGCGATCCACGGGGGCCGGCTCCTGCGCGAGGACGGCGCTGTTGACAGAGACTTCGGCCACCGCAGCCGGAATTTCCGGACTGTCGGTTTCCTGCCGCGCTGTTTCCATGGCAGGCGCACCGGAATCCACCGCGGCATGTTCGCTCGCCGGTTCCGTATGCTCCACGGTAATCTCGATGTCGCTTCTTTCTTCGGCGGTCAACTCCGGCGCGGCGACGGCGGATGCCGGGGCCTCGACCGCTGCCCTGGCGGGTTCAACCTCTATCACCGGCGGCAAAGATTCGAATTCCCGCTCCTCATCTTCGTGCTCTTGTTCTTGCTCCGGCGGTGCCGCGGGAACTTCCACTTCAGCCGTTGCCTCCGCAGCCTCTGCCACCGGCGCCTCAACCGTGCGCATCTCTTCGGCCAGCGGCGCAATGTTCTCAGCCGCCGGAACCGGCCGATCGAGTTTCTCGGCCAAGGCGCTGAGCGCGTCCAGTTCTTCCGGGGTGATGTCTCGCGGAATTTCCGGAACCAGGCCAGGCTCCTGTCCCACGGGCGCTGGCGGTTTCACCGCGAACACGCCGCTCGCGCTGGTCTTGCCCTTGGCCTTGCGAAAATCGCGGAAGGTCGCTCCTATCGCAGCCTCATCCGCTTCCGGTTCGGGTTCTTCCTGTTTCTTCTTCGTCGGAAAACGCAGCCGGTTCTTCCATGAGCTATCGTGCTCCGGGCGACTTTCGGTGCGCCAGCCGCTGCCCTCGCCGCCAAAGCGCTCGACACCCGAAACCGACGAGGCGAAGCGCCCACCCTCGGATTGCTGGGGTACCATGCGGTCTTCGAGGCGGGTGATCGCGGTGAGCAATTCGCTGGCTTCAAACGGCTTGATGATGTGGCCGTCGGCCCGCACGCGGCGCGCTTCCTCGGGCTTGAAAGGTTCGAGCTTGCCCACGGTGAGCAGCACGGGAACATGCGCTGTTTCGTCGGAATCCTTCAGGCGCTGGCAAACTTCCAGCCCGCTGTAGCCGGGCATATACACATCGAGCACGATCAGATCGGGTTTGACTTCGGCGATCCGCTTGAGGGCGGCGGACCCGTTGTTGACGGTAATGACGTCATACCCGGCATCGGCCAGGATCTTTCGCCCCATGTTCTGGGCTGTCACACTGTCATCAGCGAGCAGTATTTTCCGCGCCAAGAGTCATCCTTCGACAAATAAGGAGAGATAAACCGAAATTACCCTCTCCCATCACCTAAGTCAACGCTTTGGGCACCGGTAACAGGTTACGACCGTACCTAGTCTGTTGGGGGATATGGGGGTTTCTGGGTCTTAGCCACCGGTAATTTCAGGACGGTCTGCGCGAGAATTCACTGGAGGTTCCGGGCGGGAAGGGCTCGTTCAACTGGAAGGCAAGCTAGACGGCAGGCTGCGATGGAGTTGGGGGCTGCGCCGGCTCGGCGGATTGTGCACGGCCTGGTTCCGAACGTCTTTCCAGGCATTGTTCCAAAATGATCGGCACTTCAAACAACGCTCGATTGGAATACTGGTTGACCTGCAGCCGGAGTTCATCGAAGGTCGCGCTCTCGAGTAAACGTTCCACGGCGGGGGCAATCTTCTTGAAACTCCGCACGACGATACCGTAGCCGTTCTCGGTCACCCATTGCGCGTTGTAGCGTTCTTGCGGCAGGGTTTTGGCATTGCATTCCACGATCACGGGCAAGTGGAACTGGAGCGCCTCGCTGATCGAGCCCGGGCCTGGTTTGCCAATGAAGAAATCGGCCAGGGCCATGTAGTATTCAACGTTTTCGGCGAATCCGACGACCGCGATTGGCTTTGCGGCCGGCAAGCTTTTAAGTTCGGCGGCGAGCTTCTGGTTGTGTCCGCAAATCATGATCAACTGCACGCCGCTGGCGGCTTGGTTTAGCCGCTTGGCGATGGCGATCATAGCGCGGGAGCCATGGCCTCCAAACAGGACTAAGCCGGTTGGGCAATCGGGGTCCAGCCCCAAGCGCTTCCTTTCTGCGGCTCGATCGACCGTGGTCTTCGCATAGAACTTTGGCTTGAGGATCATTCCCGATGTCCGAAAGACATGATCGGCGGCGAGGCCCATGGCCAAAGCTTGTTGGCGGGCTCGTTCCGTGCCGGCGATGACGTACTCCGACTGACGCTCGATCCAGAAACGGGGCGGATAGTCGGCCAAATCGGTGATGAGCGTGACAAACGGGGTCCTCGGGCCAGGCTTTTTTGTGCCAGCGGTTTTCTTAGGCTCGGGGCGCAGGCTCTCGGCGATTGCGCGATTGAAGTGCGGAATTACGGAGAGCACCAAATCCGCCGGATGTTCGGCCCAGTACGCCCGGAGCCCCTTCACAATCGGAGCATGGTAGAGACGGATGAACTGCTGTAGAACGACCAGCAGTTGCGGAGTAAAGCGGGTCCAGCCTTTGCGCAGGATGAGGTTGTAAGTGTCCTGAATGCGCAGGCCGGTGGCGCGGCGAATCAGGTCGAGGGGGTCGAGCAATTCCTGCATGTTGAGCAGGGTGACATCCCAGGGATTCTCTTTGGCGGAGAGAGTGGCTTTGAGCGCTTCGGCCGCGCTGCGATGTCCTCCGCCGGCATGGTGGAAAACGATGGTCAGTCTGCGCAAAAGTTCCCCGATCCGTCTGCCCTCAAACGCATCCTTCGTAAAGCCGATCGTGCTTCCGATTCGCCGGTGGGGTTGACGTCAGCAGCCAACGGTCGCGTACTCGGCAGCTTCGACCAGTCCCGGCTCGCCAAAGAATTCCGCGGATTCGAAATCGCTCCGGTCTTCGCCGTGGCGGAGATCGTCCGGGTGCTCGACGTAGTCATGGATCTGGACACCCTCTTCACCCACGGTGATATAGGTAAGGCGCTCGTCGATCCAGGCTCCACAATTGTAATAATCGACTCCGTGCTCGTGCCGGTGCAAGGCGGCATGAGTGTGGCCGCAGAACATTCGCTGCGCGTGGTGGTGGCGGGCATGGGCCAGGGCGCCGTGGGCGACCTTCTCAGACAGGCGCTGCCAGCGCGTGCCCATGCGGTCGAGAAAACGGGTCAGCGACTTATTTTTCGAATCCCACTTCTGCAGTTGCAGGTAGAGCAGCGTCCCGATCAGATAGCTGACCTGAACGTTTTTCACGACGAAGCCGTCGAACTGGTGGCCGTGCACGGCGATGTGGCGCAGGCCCTGGTATTCCCATTGATACTCCTGGTACACGCGGACGCCGACGAGATGCGACATAATGTCGGCCAGGCCGTGGTCGTGGTTGCCTTCGACCCAGACCACTTCGACGTTGCGCTTGGGGTTGGAGAGCTTGCGAATGAAGCCGAGGATCTTCCAGTGTTCTTTTTTCAAGCGCCCGAAATTGAGGTCGGCAAAAATATCGCCCAGCAGAATGAGGCGGCGATATTGATTTTCCTGAAGCACGAGCAAGGCTTCGCGAGCGCGGCTCATGTCGGCGCCGAGGTGCAGATCGGAAAGGATCAGCGTGTCGTAGGACTTCGACGCCGCAATCTTCGCTTCTGCAGACTTTAGTTCGGCAATCTCTGGTGCTGTGACGTTCGTGGCCACAGCTTCGATTCTTGCAGAGGAGTGTTACGAGGTGATGAATCGGGACATGGCCGAAGGCCGGGGGTAACCGATCGGTAACCTGCCTCCTTTTCCGATGGAGAACTGGACTTCGTTGCGCGGCCGCCAAGCCGCTGGACGGGCGCGATGCCGTGGTTCCTCAACGGAACTCATCGCGCGGACATCGGTACGACTGCGGACTAATGCGCCGGAGGAACGTATTCCGCGGGACGCGCCGCTCCTTCGCCAAAGAAAAACTGCTCCATCTGCTGTACGATGACTTCCTGGTCCTGCTTGCGCGCCGGATTCAGGCGATATTCGTTGAGCAGCATTTTGCAGTGTTCCACCCACTGTCCCCAAGCCTGTTGCGAGACCTGGTCGTAGATCTTTTTTCCCAAGTCGCTGTCGAACGGAGGCTCGGGGAGCCCAGGCAATTCCTTTTTTAAGCGGGCGCAGAAAACTTTGTGATCGGCCATAAATTCCTTCTGAAATTATCGCACAGCCATAGCCCCGCACTGGCTTCTGACAGGAGAGCTTGGTCCTGATGGTCGCCAGTTGCATGATTTCTTCCCAAACCGGCAGGCACGCGCCTCACCAAAATCGTACGGCGATGTACGATTTCTGTTGACAAATTACATACGAATGGCAATATCTTGTGGTAGGACATCTACTCATACCACAAGTTGAGTAGTTCGGGCATCAAGGTGCCCTGTCGAGAACCTTGGGAGAACAAATCGTTCAAACGGAGGACAATACTTCATGGCAACCAAAAAGAAAGCCGCCAAGAAAAAGAAACACTAAGCGGACGGATGCTCGTTCAGAAATTCTGCAAAAGGCCTCTCGGGAGAAGCACCTCCTGAGAGGCTTTTCCATTTGCGTTCGCGGCTTTCCCCTGTGTTCCCCTGTGCCCCCCGTGGTGAAGATTTTCTAGCAAATTGCAATGCCTTTTGCGGTTCGCTGGACAAACTTTCCTGGAACGCGCTTTCATATAAGATCAGTTGTGCCGCAACCGCCTGATCCCAGCGCGAACAAAGACTGAAACGAGAATTGGAATTTCAGCATGAAAACAAAACTTTCCACCTTGAAAACCACGACTCCGATTTGTGCTCTCCTGCTCTGCGCCAGCTTGGCCGCGTGGTCACAGACGCCAACGCCCACGCCGGCTTTCTCCAAAGACCTGCGCGATCAATTGCAGGCGGTGCGCGACGCCGCCCTCAGCAGCGACTACGCTTGGCAGCAACTCGCGCACCTGACCGAGAACATCGGCCCTCGCCCCTCTGGATCGCCGCAAGCACAGGCCGCTGCCGAATACGTGGCGGCCGAGTTGCGCAAACTGGGACTCGACGTTCATCTGGAACCCGCGCAAGTTTCGCACTGGGTTCGCGGCGAGGAAAAGGCCGAGCTTGTCGAATATCCCGGACAGGCGCCGGAAAGCACGCAGCGCATCGTGCTCGCCACACTCAGCGGCAGTTCCGCGACTCCCGCCGATGGCATCACTGCCGAGATTGTCGTCGTCCACAGCTTCGACGAACTCACCGCCCTGGGCCGCGAAAAAGTTGCCGGCAAGATTGTCCTCTTCAACGTTCGGTACGACGAGCGCAAAGCCCTCGCCGGCGCGGCATTCGAGGCCTACGGCGAAGCGGTTGTCTATCGCGGGCGCGGCGCCAAAGCTGCCGCTGCGCTCGGCGCCGCTGCCGCGCTCGTTCGTTCCGTGGGAGGCGCCGACTATCGCCTTCCGCACACCGGCTACAGCGTTTCCGCCGGAATTCCCGACGCCGCGCTCGCCGCTGAAGATGCCGATCTGATCGAGCATCTCACCGCCGAGGGCCGCGTGCGCATGCACCTCACGCTCACGCCGCAGCGCCTTCCCGACGTCACCGGCTACAACGTGGTCGCCGACCTGAAGGGCAGCGAGCATCCTGAGCAAATCGTCATCGTTTCCGGCCACCTCGATTCCTGGGACCTTGGTCGCGGAGCGATCGATGACGGAGCGGGCGTTGCCATTTCCATGGCTGCGGCCGAGGCTCTTCAGCGCTTGCATCTCCGGCCGCGCCGCACCCTGCGCGTCATCGCCTGGATGGACGAGGAAAATGGAGGCGGAGGGAACAAAGCCTACGCGAAAGCGCACGCCGCGGAATTTCCCAACCACATCGCCGCCATCGAGAGCGACGCCGGAGCCGGACACCCGCTCGGCTTCTATTTGAAAATGCCGCCCGCAGCCATCGCGGCATTGCATCCGTTAATCGACATCCTCGGTCCCATCGGCGCGACCGTTTTCCGCCCGCTGGATGAAAGTCCCGGCTCCGACATCGATCCGCTGGTCGCAGCCGGCGTCCCCGGCATCGGCATCATGCAGGACGGCCGCAGGTATTTCGACTATCACCACACCGCCGCCGATACGCTTGATAAAGTCGATCCGCAGGAACTGCGCGAAAACGCCGCCGCCATGGCCGTGATGGGATACGCGCTGGCGCAGATGCCCGAGCTGCTGCCGCGATAGATTGTTGTGGTCGGGCTGGACGGGCGGGGACGCCCGTCGCTCCATCGCAGGTCCATCATCCTGCTAGGCAGACACGAGGGCGGCGACGCTTTCGTTGGCGGAAAATTCCGCCATCGAGATTTCTCTCATGCGGAACTTCTGCACTTTCCCCGAGCCGGTCATGGGGAAAGAGTCCACGAAGCGCACATGGCGCGGAACCTTGAAACTGGCAATCTGGCCTTTGCAGAAGTCCTTCACGTCTTGCTCGGTGAAGGTCGCGCCGCGCTTCAGCTTGATCCACGCCATGACTTCTTCACCGTACTTGGCGTCGGGAATGCCGATCACCTGCACGTCGGCGACGGCGGGGCAGGTGTGCAGGAATTCCTCAATCTCGCGGGGATAAATGTTCTCGCCGCCGCGTATGATCAACTCCTTGATGCGGCCGGTGATGCGGATGTAGCCAGCGTCATCCATGACTCCCAAATCACCGGTGTGCAGCCAGCCATCGGGCTCAATCGCGACCGCCGTGCTCGTGGGATCGTTGTAATAGCCCTTCATCACCAGATAGCCGCGAGCGCAAATCTCGCCAATCGTTCCCCGCGGAAGAACCGCGCCGGTTTTTGCATTCACGATCCGGACTTCGGTGTGAGGAAGCGCGCGGCCCACGGTGGTGACGCGAACTTGCAGCGAATCGCCGGTCCGCGTCTGCGTCATTCCGGGCGATGATTCGGTCAAGCCATAAACGGTGGTCAACTGGCTGCAATGCATTTCCTCGACCACGCGCCGCATCAATTCAATCGGGCACGATGATCCGGCCATGATTCCGGTGCGCAGCGAGGTAAGGTCGAACTCCGCGAACTGGGGATGGTTGAATTCCGCGATGAACATCGTGGGCACGCCATAGATGGCGGTGCAACGCTCCTCCTCCACCGTGCGGAGCGTTTCCAGCGGATCGAAACTCTCCGAGGGCACCACCATTGCCGCGCCGCTGGCCAGGCAGCTCATATTCGCCAGGACCATCCCGAAGCAATGATAGAAAGGAACGGGAATGCAGATGCTGTCGCGCTCCGTCAGCTTCATCGTGTCGCTGATGAGCAGACCGTTGTTGACGACGTTGTAGTGGCTGAGGGTCGCGCCCTTGGGGAAGCCGGTGGTTCCGGAGGTGTATTGAATGTTGATCCCGTCGTGACACGAGAGGCTGGCCTCGCGTTGCCGGAGGCGCTCGATGCTGGTTTCGTCAGCCTTAGCCATCAGCTCGCGCCAAGGCAACATCAAGGGTGGAGGGTCGTCGCCAATAAAAATTACATTCGAAAGATGCGGCAATTCGCGGGCTTGCAGAGCGCCGGAACGTCCCTTGGCCAATGACGGCGCAATGCTGAACAAACTTTCGACGTAATCGCAGTCGTGGAAACCGCGGATGAGAATGAGCGTCTGGCATTCGGACTGCCTCAACGCGTACTCGACTTCGTGTGCGCGATACCGAATGTTGAGGTTGACGAGGATGGCGCCGATTTTGGCGGTGGCAAACTGCGTGAGCACCCATTCGGTGCGGTTGCTGGCCCAGATTCCCACCCGGTCGCCCTTCTCAATGCCGATGGCCATGAGGGCGCGGGCCAGCCGCTCGACTTCGCGATGAAGTTCGGCCCAGGTAAAACGGTCGTTAATGTTAGTGTTGCGAGTCACCAGGGCCGGTTGGCTGGGGAAGGCGGCGGCCGTGCGATCGAGCATATTTCCGATGCAAAGCTGCAACAGGGGTGGTTCCGATTCGCCGCGGGTGTAACTGAGGCCGGAGGGCTGGGGGCCGGATTGCAAACGTCACCTCTTACGGCCGGATGCCGTAGAAAACCCGGCAGAATACCAGCCGACGGCGCATCAGTCCAATTAATACTTTTTGCAGTCGGTATAAGTAATAATGAAGGGTCGGCAAACCGCCGTTTGCGGACCGTTGCGGTGGGCGTTGCAACGGTCCGATGGCTGGGTTAGAGGTTCCTGCGAGAAATTGGATCTGGCTCTCAGAAACTGTATTTGAAACTCAACTGAATCTGCCGTGGCGGCTTATTGTTATAGGCATTCGCCGACGTAATGGAGCCGAAATTCACCTCACCCAACGTATGGTTCGGAATGTCAAAGTTGGGATGGTTCAGCAAATTGAAGAAGTCGCCGCGGAACTGCAGGCTATGGCTCTCGCCACGGAGCGGGATACTCTTGGAGAACGAGAAATCGATATCGGTATAGCCCGGCCCGGTGAGAATGTTGCGCCCTTCGGTGCCAAAAGCCGGCCCGAAAGTCTCCAGGGCAGGCGCGGCGAAGGCGCACTCGTTAAACCAGTTCAGAGGCGTCCCCACCTGAGCCGGGGCCTGGCAGGTTGGGTTGCCCGCCACCGGTCCGGCTTTGGATGGATCTCCGACCAAGTCGGGCCGCTCCGGGTTGCCGAAAGCCGCGGCGGAAGCGGCTGGTGCTCCCGCCAGGATCACCGTAAAGGGCGATCCCGTCTGCGCCGTGAGGATTCCTCCAGCCTGCCAGTTGTCGAGCACTTTCCGGCTCCAGTCGGGGCCCCGGGCCCACATGCGCTGGAACGGCAGGTCATAGACGAAGCTCAGGGTCGCGCGGTGGGCTGCGTTGAAGTCGGAGACGCCGCGGTCGCCGCTGAGGTTCTGCGAGTCCTGGGGCAAACCGGAGCCCGCGCTTCCCCCGAAGATCGAGGAAATGTCGTCAATAGATTTGGAGAACGTGTACACAGCCACGAACGACAACCCGTGGCTCACACGCCTCTCGGTGCGGAACTGTAGCGAATTGTAGGAGCTTGCGGCATTCGATTCCACAAACAAAACCGAAGAAAACTGCGGGTATGGCGGACCGGTCAAGGGGTTCGACTGGTTGCGATCGATCACGTTCGACAAACGAGTGCCCTTGGAACCGACGTAGGCCAGGTCGATCATCCAATTGGGCTGCACTTCATACTGCAAGTCGGCGTTCCACTGCTGCATGTAGCCGTCGCGGAAGTTCGGAGAGATCATCTGGGCTTGGACCACGCCCGATTGCTGTCCCGTCTGGCTGAGGATGTCTTGCACCGTGCACAACCCCTGCAACGCTCCCGGGCAGGCGCCGGTTTGAAAATATGCGGCCAGGTTGTAGAACGGCGGATTGATGCGGGGAAGAATGTTGATCTGGGAAATGGGCACGTCATAGAAAATACCGTAGGCGGAGCGGACCACCCATCGCTCCGACTTCAACGGCCGCCACGCGATTCCAATGCGGGGGGCGATGTCTCTATAGGTTGGGTTATAGGTTGCCCGAGGGATTCCGTCGGTCCCGGCCACGGTGAACTGCGGTGTGTTGGAGGGAACGAGGACGGGAACGCTGAAGCGATTCTCGGCTTCCACCGGCGGACTATTGAATTCATAGCGCAAGCCAACGTTGAGCAAAAAGCGCGGGATGACGTGGATGTCATCCTGCACGTAAGCACTGACGCCGTGGCTGCGTATGCTGTTGAAGGTGTTGCCGCTCACCGCCAGGGCGTAGTCGGGAACGCTGCCCAGCAACTGCGTTAGGGAACAGATTGAGGGGGTAAATGGATCCCCAGGTGCCCCGGAGCAGGCATAGGGATCGCTGACGGGCGGCTGGCTCAGGATGCCGGCCATCGTCATCCCCGAAAAGAACCAGTCGCCTCGCGCCAGGAAGTCAAGGTAGTCGTCGATGCGAACGCGGCGGATGTCCGTTCCAATCTTGAATTGGTTGCGGCCCACGGTCCAGGCCACATTATCGGAGAGCTGGAGGGTGGTGTCGTGACGGTCCTGCGGATAGTTGACCGGATCGCCGATGCCATCGAAGCCGATCAGGTTGATGTCGGGAGCTCCCAGGTCCACCGGGTTGGTAAGAACGTCGGGATAGCCCAACTGTGCGTTGATGTCTTCGCCATGATTCTGCTGCAGCTCGTTGAAGCGCATGCGAATGAAGCCCAGACGGAATTCGTTGAGCAACTTCGAGTGAATCACCCGCGTCCATTCCAGCCCCGCGTTCTGGCCGTGGCCGTGGGTGAAAGTGCCATAGCCGGGCAGCGCAGTGAAGGCATTCACGAGATCGAACGGGTTGAAGGTGTTGTCGTCTATTAGCGAGTAATGGAGCGACACGGTATCGACTGGGCTGGCATGCTCGTCCACCTTGGCCGTGAACAGGTTCCTGGTCTGGTCGATGATCGGAGCGGAACGGAAGATATTCGAGTCCACCAGATCGGAGCCGACGTTGGCCGCCGGATAGAGATTGAACACATTCTGGCCAACCGCGCACCACGGCGGGTTGGCGCCTGGTGTAGTGGAGCAGCCAAATAGCTCCTGCGCCAAGCCATTGGCCATTTGCCATTGCACAACCGATGGCACGCTAGCTTCCCGCGTATTCGCCTGCCGCCGCCGCAGTCCCTCATAAGCGAGGAAGAAAAACGTCTTGTTCTTGCGCAACGGGCCGCCAAAAGTCCCGCCGAACTGGTTGCGATCGAAGCGCGGAATGTCGCCGCATGTGCCCGGCACGGAACTGGCGGTGCAATCGGGCGCGTCGAAGTAGTTCTTGGCGTCCATGTGCCGGTTGCGGAAAAATTCGAAAAGGCTGCCGTGAAACTGGTTGGTGCCGCTTTTCAAAATGACGTTGACCTGGGCGCCGCCGCCGTGGCCGAACTCGGCTGAGTAATCGCTGGATTGCACCTTGAATTGCTGAATGGCGTCGACCGAAGGCAGCGCCACATACTGATTGATGTAGGGATCATTGTTGTCCACGCCGTCAAGCAGAAAGTTGTTCGACTGTTCGCGGGCGCCGTTGACGCTGAGCGAGCCGCCTTCGGTGGAGTTTTCCGAGCCTTGCGCCGGCAATTGACTTCCCGGCGCCAGCAGCGCAAACGACAGGAAGTTGCGCTCGTTGAGGGGCAACTCCTGGACCATGCGATTGTTGACCACCTGGCCCAGGGTCGAGGTGTCGGTTTGCACGATGGGAGGAGTCTCCGTGACGGTAACTTCCTCTGTGGTTGCGCCAACCTGGAGCGCGAAATCGAGGCGCACCGTCTGATCCACATCGAGGCTGACCCCGTGGAAGACGCTGCGGCGAAAGCCGGTGGTCTCGACTGCCACGCGATAGCGGCCGGGTGGAAGCAGAGCGACGGTGTAGTCGCCGTCGTCATTGGTCTCCGCATCGCGGGTGGCGTTCGTCCCCTCGTTGCGCACAATCACTTTCGCCTTGGGGACCACCGCGCCCGACGGGTCTGTTACCGTGCCTGTAATCGTGCCGGTGGGACCGCTGGCCACGAGTGGCAACGCCACCAGAAGTATGAATAAGGAACCGAGTTGCAAATATCGACGGATCATGTAGTCTCTCCCCCAAACGATTCGCCCTGAAACAACCTGAACCGGGCGCTTTCTGCCGCGGTCTTGCGCAGACGCAATTACGCCCCATGCGACGTAAGATGCGCAGAACCTTACCATCTTATGCCCAAACTGCTTTTGTGAACGGTGTGTGAACCTTCCCGAACAACTCGGTTGGTTACTATCCCGATTTGACTGGGTTTAGAACACAATCGGCCGTCCCCCAGTTGACGCCCGAACGCTCCGCGAATACGATACAAGATTGACTTTATGAGCGATGGGGACCTGTGAGGCGCGGCTTTAGCTTCACCGCAGCCAGCAATCGTGGATAAAAAGAATCATGGACAAGAAGAAACTCGACACATTCCGAAAACGGCTGGAAACCCGGCGCCAGGAACTGCGCCACATGGTGACGCGCAATCAGCAGGACGGCCGCACCGCCGACGATGAGGCCACGCAGGACGTCGCCGATCGCGCCGCCAGTTCCTATAACAAGGAATTCCTCTTCAGCCAGAGCAACAACGACCGCCAGTTGCTCAACATGGTCGACAGCGCTCTGGCCCGCATCAACGAAGGCAGCTTCGGAGAATGCGTTTCCTGCGGCAAAGAAATCAACGCCAAGCGTCTCGAAGCCGTGCCTTGGACCCGCCATTGCATTGCCTGCCAGGAAAAAGCCGAGAAGGGCCAACTGGAAGCTGCGCAATAATTCATGAACTAGGTTCCGATTGTGGCGCGGGCGCCCCGCCCGCGTTCGTTGTCGGATCGTCGCGAACGTCGGCGGCCGCTTTGACGCTCAGGAAATCCGCCTGTTAAACTGAAAGATTGTCAGCCCATTCTTAAGCGAAGAAGGAAGCCCGTGCGCGCAGAAACCCGGCATCAACTGAAACAAGACCGCTTCAGCAAGGTCACCCTCGAGGCAGCGGAGAACGCCGCCCACTGGAGCGAGGAGCACCAAGGGAAACTGATCGCGGCTACGATTGCGATTATTGTCATCGGAGTGCTCGCGATTGGCGGCTGGTCGTACCTCAACCTGCAGGATGAAAAAGCGGGCGCCGAACTTTCGACGGCAGTTCGCACTCTTGAAACGCCGGTGCGTCCGGCGGGCATGCCGCCGCAACCGGAGTACGACAGCTTCGCGTCGCCTGCCGAGCGGGCCACGGCGGCGCGCAAGCAGTTCCAGGCCATCGTCGATAAGTATCCGCACACCCACACCGCCGGCATGGCGCGTTATTTTGTGGGATTGACGGCGGCGCAACTGGGCGATAACGCGTCCGCGGAAAGCAACCTGCGGCAGGCGGCCGGCGCCTCGAACGCCGAGCTTGCGGCGCTGGGCAAGTTCGCGCTGGCTTCGGTTTATCGGGGAGAGAACCAGGGCACACAGGCGGTCGATTTGTATAAGCAACTGATCGCCAAGCCCACGCTCGCCGTCAGCAAGGCGACGGCGCAACTCGAACTGGCCGAGCTCTACGAATCGCAGCAGAAGCCGGACGAGGCCAAGAAGCTCTACGACCAGGTGGCCAAGGATGATCCGTCCAGCGAAGCGGCATCGTTCGCGCAACGGCGAATCGCGGGGCTGAAGCAGGCCCAGTAGAACGATCCTTCATCGCTTCGCCGGGCCTATTGCTGCTGTGGCCGCGTCTTCGTCGCTCTTGGCTGTGTCTCCCATCACCACGTCCCTCACCAGATCGCTTCGTGTGTTGCCCGCGCCAGGGCGGGGCTGGAGCACTCGCACCCGGCGCGCGGAAATATTCACCGGCTCGATCTGAAGCAGCTGGCCGTTGTGCACCTCGACCTGAAAGCGGAACCAGTCGGTGCGGTACATGCGCCCGGCGGCGTAAAACGTCAACGATATGGCGACTTGGCCCTGGTAGTTCTCGCCCGTGCAATCGAAGAGGCGCTTGCCCAGGCTCTCGCTCCAGGTGGTCCCGCCGACCAGCGGCTCGTTGAGAAAGTAGCGCAAGGACGGGACGGCCAGCGACAATTTGCGCAGTTGCACCATCTGCATAAGCACCGAAATTTTCGCCAGATTGGTGGCCATTATTTTCGCGTCGTGGCCGGAGAGCCGCTCCAGCTTGATGTGCAACTCCGGAGCCCATTCGCGCTCGAAGTGCTCGCGCGCCAGCGCCAGGCTCCGATCGCTGGCCTCGGTGTAGCGCAACGTGGCCCGCGCCAGAATCAGGCTGACGATGGTCGTCACCACCGTTGCAATCAATGGAATGTAGGCCAGAAGCGGAGTGATTGGGATGGTGTGCTGGGCAAACCCTTGCACGAAGTGCATCGCGCGATGGTCCTCCTAAGAGCCGTGCGGACAAGGCCGGATTCGACCACTCTAGCGAGACAGCGCGGCGCTGGATAGCTGCCGAAAGTGTAGTCCGCGCGGACTAGACCTTTGGTCATTCGGACGATGGATGGCTATGGGGAACGTTTTGCGTACCTTCCCGCGCCCCCAGGTGGACCAAGGCTTTTGATCTGGCCAGCACCATTCACGCAGTGGTCGCCCCATGCTTCGAGCCCCTCGTGAAGAGCGGGAGTGCTCACCCAAGGAAACGAGCCCATTTCCTGGCGGCGTCATCGCCACCCGACCTTGCCAATGACGAGGACGAGCAACCAGAGCCGTGTTCTTGAAGAGGAAACAAAACTCGAAGGCTGCCCACCCGCACCGCAAGAGAATTCATGACGGCGGTCAATGGTTGTGGAACTCAGCCTTCCAGTTTGAAGCGGGTTGAGGCAAGAGCATAGAGCGGCCTCCAGACGAGGCGGTTAATGGTCACTACCATAACGGCCATGATCACGGTCGCGGCCAAGAGTAGTCGAGAATTCCCGCTGTCGGTGGCTTGGCTGATAATCGCCCCCAAACCGATTGTTGAAATGGTCTGGCCGCGGAAGTGGAAGTATTCGGCCACGATGCTGGCATTCCATGCGCCGCCCGAGGCGGTGACGAAACCGGTGATCAAGTAAGGGAAAATTGCCGGGAGAAAGAGCCGGCGCCAGCGCTCCGCCATGCTGAGCTGGTAGGCATTGCAAACGTCCTTCAAATCCGACGGTATCGCCGTCGCGCCGGCAATCACATTGAACAACAAATACCACTGCGTGCCCAGAAGCAGCAGCACAATTGAGCCAATCCCCAAGCCGCCCCCGGCGCGAATCAGTACAAGCAAGATGATGGGAAACAGAGCGGTTGCCGGCACCGACGCCGCGATTTGTGCAATCGGCTGGGCGATAGCCGCCAGGCGGGGCCGTAAGCCAATCGCGACTCCGACCGGAACAGTCCACAGGGCCGCGAGAAGCAGAACAAGTTCCACGCGCAAGAATGTAGCGCCCGCGCCCCCAAAAACATGGCGCCATTCCGCTGACGACAGCATTGCCAGGACGGAGAACATCCTGGCGACTGCATAGGCGATTGCCGCCAGCACAACAACCGCCAGTGCCCGAAGGGCCCAGTAAGACAAGCGGTTTGTGCTCTTTGTCAATGAACGTGTCTCGTGCCATTTCGCGAAGCGCAAATATAATTTTTCGCGGGCCGGCAATACGAGGACTCGCATCGCGAAGGGAATCATCCGCGAACGGCGCAGCAGATTCAACATCGGCGAACGAGGCACCTCGGCGGACCCGACTTGTTCGAGTTTGAACTTCTCGGCCCACGCGATCACCGGGCGCCATACCATCTGGTCGATCAGAATAATGACGCCGATCATGGTCATCAAACCCCAGACGATGGCCCGCGTGTCGCCCGCATTCGCGGCGGTCTGAAGGTAGGAGCCGAGGCCCGGCAGGCGAAAGTCGCGATTCCCCAAAACGAACATTTCGCAGGCCATCAAAAAAAACCAGCCGCCCGCCACCGACATCATCGAATTCCAAATGAGTCCAATCGCGGCTTGTGGCAACTCGAGTTGCAAAAAGCGTTGCCACCAGCTCAGGCGGTACGCCGTTGCCGCTTCGCGCATTTCGGTGGGGATACTCTTGAGCGAGGAGTAGAAGCTGAAGGTCATGTTCCAAACCTGGCCGGTGAAGATCAGCAGGATCGATCCCAACTCGACGCCCAACTGCCGGTTGGGAAAAAGCGCCGCCATCGAAATCATCACGCCCGGCAGAAAACTGAGAACGGGGATGGACTGCAAGGTATCGAGCAGCGGAATCATAAAGCGCTCGGCCTTGCGGTTGTAGGCGGCCACATATCCGTAGACGAGGGTGAAAAAAAAACTGATTATGTACGCAATGGCAAGCCGGAGGACCGAGAACAACGCGTATTTGGGCAAGGCCACGGGATGAAGGCTGATTTCCGCCTGCGAGTTGACTGGGCCGGACCAATAGCGGGCAAACGCCATGACGCTGTAGAACAGCCCGACTCCGCCCAGCACGATGGGCAACTCTCTCAACAGAGACGTAGCACCCACCGGCACGATACCCCAAGCTGCCGGACGGGAAGGGTCACGATGTATCGATGGGCGCATCGGCATCAATCTTAATCTTAATGAAGAGGAGCGGCGTCGCTGGAATTGACCGCGCTGGGAGCTTCGTCCAGCAGCAGCCTATCCGTTTGCGAGTCATAGGTGAAAATCTCCGCGTATCGCCCCCAATTCAAGACGGTGTCGAGCTGGCGCTGCACTTCGTCCTGGGAGAAGTGCTCGTCCAGAATGTCACGGAAAAACTCCAACGGGACGGCCCGGTCCGACTTCCGCTCCAGAGCGCTCCGAATCTGCTGCATCAGTGTGACGTGGCCAAGGACGGCCTCGCGAAAAAGTTTCTTCCGGGTCGCGATGTCCGCCTCCGCAAACACCTCTCCCGCCGGAGTAATCCGCGCGTCTCCTCTTGTCGATTCCGCAAAGCCCAGCAAGACCGCTTCGTCCACGATAGGGAAGAGGTCGTCCACATCCATCAGCAACTCTTCGGCAAGGTGGTACAAGTCTTCCTCACCCCCGCGATCGTTGAGGAACTCGAGCAGTCCGGCCATACCGCCGGCGGTGGCATGCGGCAACATCCGATACGCAAGCTTGCGCGGAAAAGGCAATTTTGTAAGCGGGCCTGTTTCCAGTTCGGGGTGGGTCATCACTTTGTAGATGTAATCGACGTAAACGAGAAACTCAGCGGATTTCTTATCTCGCGGCTGCGGCAGTGAAACGTGGAAATCGGCGCGGACCTTTGCGGGATGGCTGCCAAGAACGACGATTCGGTCCGCCAGCAGGACCGCTTCTTCAATATTGTGCGTGACCAGGAATATGCTTTTTGTGGGGATTTCATGCTTGATCCACAATTCCATCAGTTCGCCGCGGAGGTTTTCCGCGGTAAGCACATCCAGGGCGGAAAAAGGCTCATCCATGAACAGCACTTCGGGTTTGACCGCAAGGGCCCGCGCAAATCCGACTCGCTGCTTCATGCCGCCCGAGAGTTCCTTGGGATAGGCGTTTTCAAAGCCTTTGAGACCCACCATGGCCAGCGCTTGCAATGCCTGGGGATGCCGGGCGGAGTGTTGCAGCCCTCGTGCTACCAGCGGGACTTCAACATTTTCCAGCACCGTCAACCAGGGAAATAACGCGAAACTCTGGAAGACAATTCCAATGTTTGGAGTGCTCGATCCAAGGGGCTGGCCGTGCACCCGCACGCTGCCACTCGATGGCTGGGTCAACCCCGATAGGATCCTCAACAAGGTCGATTTCCCCGATCCGGAAGGCCCCAGCAGAGCAAAGATAGTGTTCGGCTCAATGCCCAAGTCCATCGGCGCGAAGATTTGAATTTCCCTTCCGTCCGGTTGCTCAAAACTCTTCTCAATCTGCCGGGCCTCGATGATTGCTTCCGCTTGTGGCGTAAGCTGCGGTTCCGGTACACTCACCGTCGCCGCTTCCTGCGCGCCTGGGATTTCCGTGGCTTCCGCACTCGACAGTTCGTTCATGAGCCGCTGCCACGCCTCTTCCGGAAGCTCGTCGAAGAAACGCATTCTTTCGTCGGGGTGGAGCTTCTCGACCAGCGCCCGCATTTCTCCCACGGGCAGCGAGTGCATGAGAACGTACTGATCGTAGTAGCGGAATTGAACGACGACGGCGGCGGCAAGATCCAAAGGCAGGCGGCGGAACACACGCTGCTGCTGTTCGAAAGGAAGGTCGCCCAACGCCTCGGCCGCCTTCGCTGGATCGCAAGTCCGCAGCAGAGCCACGGCCTCGTTCCAATAGTTCTGCGAAACCGCGTTGCGAAGCTTTTCAGTGATTGGTGAACTCATCGAAGCTTAAGACTCCCACGTAATCAACCGTTCCCGGCCAGGAGCCGGCATCAAAGCGATCGCCGGTGCCCGCCCGCAAAAGCCGTCCGCGCTCTATCCTATAACGAACCTGCGCTGGAGAGCGGCGGGTGGTGCACTGTTCCGTCGCGACCATCTCGATCTTTCCCCATTTAAAAAGTTGTCATCCTGAGCGGAGCGGGGACTACACGAAGTGAAGTCTCTGCGAAGTCGAAGGACCCCTACAGATTCGACGCCGCCCATCCCTGAGCGCCCGTTTGGCCAGGTACCCCCCCCTCCCCACCCGGTATATTGGAATCAAGACTTTAGAGGAAATTCCCCGCCAAAGTCTTGAGCGCAATGGGGTTAGAGGCAAAGTATTCAGGAATAAGGAGTTATATTGTCAAAGAACGCTGAAAACAGGTTTGGGGCAGCTTCGAGGGTGGTCTTGGCTAACGGACGCTCCTCGAAAATGCCCCAATAAGATCTCTATTGATTATGGTCGCGTGGGGTTGGTCTTAAGTCAACCGAATTCGATCACACATAGTTTATGTTGAAAAAAGTCAAAGTCCCCGCCCAAGCGGAGCTTGGACGGGCCACCAGCCATTGGCGTTCTTGTGCAAGCGGCTCCGCGGCTTGTCTCTTTGGCTCTGGCCTCCAAAAAGACTATCCTTCTTGCGTCCAAGAATACACTCTTGGCTCGGAGGGGTAAACGATGGCGAACGGAAAAGTCCATTGGCTTTGGGAATGGCTTCTTTCTAATTTGGCTTGGGAAGGATTTAAGTACGTCCTCCCACCATCGGTGATGGGGATGGTTATAGCCGACATCGTCGTGGTTTATCGTTGGCTGTACGGTCACCCCAGCACGATCTTGGCTGCTGCCGCTATTCTTGGCACTGTTGTCGTAACTACGCTGTACGTCGCTCATGAAAATGCCAGACGGCTTGTACCTATCCTTACATTGGGCGAGGCTCGCTCTCAAGGGCTATACGACATTGAGCCGAATGCTATCGGCTTCACTGTTCAAGTACTGAACGATGAGCGCAGGTTCGACACCGTTGCCCACAACGTGCGAGCCTCTCTAATCTTTCGCCACTCTCTGGGGGACGTCGTAAAAATATCTCCAGCACTTTGGGTGCTTAGTGAGCCCGGAGGAAATAGAAAGCTAACCGATTGCGTTTCTATTGGCATGGGAGAGGAACGTCCCCTACTCATTCTTTTCTGGCACAGCAGTAATATACCAACATTTTTTCTGACAACTTCCCGAATCCCAATCCGATACAGCGATGCCTCGCGCTTAGTCCTCGGGGAGTGGAAAGTGGATATTGCTTTGCAAGGGGATAACGTAAAACACTTTAGCAAGAAGCGACTGTCTCTCGGTCCTAATCGGGTAGGAATGACATCATAAACAACACATCAGATTACTCTCGGTTGAGTGGCCCGCCCGCCTGTTACATTACTGGCGCAGAGCGGCAACCCGCTCGTGGGCATTTTGCAGGGCGCGTTTGACGTGGCGGGGAGCGGTGCCTCCGGGGACATCGTGGAGCGCCAGCACTTCAGTTAGACCAAGGCGGGAGTGGAAGGCTGCGTCAAAACTGGCATGGATGGCTTGCAGGTCGGCGAGTGGAAGTTTCTGCAATTCGCATCCGCGCTCGACGGCCAACTGCACCGCCTTGCCGACCGCTTCGTGGGCGAGGCGCGAAGGGACTCCGCGTTCGACCAGATAGGCGGCCGCGGCCCAGGCGTTCATAAAGCCGGAACTGGCGGCCTGATTCATTTTCGCGTCGTTGAATTCGACGGTGTTCATAAATCCGGTCACCAGCGGCAACATGGCCAGGACCGTGTCGGAGGCGTCGAACAACGCTTCCTGCGTTTCCTGAAGGTCTTTGTTGTAGGCGAGCGGCAAGCCCTTGACCAGGGTTTGCAGCGTGGCGGAGGATCCCATGACGCGCGCCGCTTTGCCGCGCACCAGCTCCAGCAAGTCGGGATTCTTTTTCTGCGGCATGGCGCTGCTGCCGGTGGAATAAGGCTCGGGCAGCTCGACGAATCCGTAAGCGGGCGTCGAGAACAAGATCATCTCTTCGGCCCAGCGGCTGAGGTGAAGCGCGAGCATCGAAAGCGCGGCGGCGAATTCGATGGCGAAGTCGCGGTCGCTGGTGGCGTCGATGCTGTTCGCCGTCGGAGCATCGAAGCCGAGCTCCGCAGCCATGGCTTGACGGTTGATGGTGAGCGTGGCTCCCGCAACCGCGCCCGATCCCAGCGGACAAACGTTAGCGCGCTTGCGGCAGTCGGCTAGGCGCGAGGCGTCGCGGAGAAACATTTCTACGTACGCCAGCAGCCAATGCGCGACCAGGACTGGCTCCGCCGGTTGCAAGTGCGTGTAGGCAGGCATGGCCGACGGAGAAGAAGCGTTGCCTGCGGCCTCGGCGCGCGCCAGCAGCGCCTCGATCCAATCGGCGATCAGGTTTTCCAGCGTGTCGATGCTCTGGCGCACGAAGAGCCGGAGGTCGGTGGCGATTTGCTCGTTGCGGCTGCGTCCGGTGTGCAACTTGTAGCCGGTCGCGCCGATCAGCGCCGCCAGTTGCTTTTCGACGAAGTGGTGGACGTCTTCGGCTTCCGCATCGTTGAGGAACTCCGGCTCGGATGCGGCGCGGCGGCCGATTTCTTCGAGGGCCTTCACGATTGCGGAAAGCTCTTCGGCGGAAAGCACTCCGGCGTGTTGCAGGGCGTTGGCGTGGGCGCGGCTGGCGGCGAGTTCGAAGGGCAGCAGCCGTCGATCATAGGGAAACGACCGCTGCCATTTTTCAAATTCGGCGTCCAGCGGCTGGCGGAAGCGGCCGGACCACATCTTCATTGCGCGACCTCGACCTTTGCTTTGGCCTGCGCCTGGGCGCGGCAACGCGAGGGCAATCCCAGAATGCGGATGAACCCCTCGGCGTCTTTCTGATCATAACTCGCGCCCATGGTGAAGGAGGAAAGGTCGGTGCGGTAAAGCGAGTGCTCCGATTTGCGGCTGACGATCTGGACGTTGCCTTTGTAGAGCGAGAGGGCGACGGAGCCGGTCAGATTCCGCTGCGTGGTTTCGACGAAGGCGTCGAGAGATTCGCGCAGCGGCGTGAACCAGAAGCCGAAGTAAACCAGTTCGGCGTACTTGAGCGCAACGTGCTGCTTGAAGTGCAGCAGATCGCGATCGAGGCAGAGGGCTTCGAGTTCGCCGTGGGCGGCGAACAGCAGCGTGCCTGCGGGAGTTTCATAGCAGCCGCGCGACTTGATGCCGACGAAGCGGTTCTCGACCAGATCGATGCGGCCGACGGCGTTGCGTCCGCCGATTTCGTTCAGCAGTTCGACCAGCGATACGGGATCGAGATTCATGCCGTTCACCGAAACGGGCACGCCTTTTTCGAATCCAATTTCGACCTGCTCTTCGCGATCGGGCGCTTCTTGCGGCGACTTCGACATCTGCCAGGTGCTCGCGAAGGGAGCGTTGGCGGCGTCTTCCAACTCTCCGCCTTCGTGGCTGACGTGCCAGAGATTGCGATCGCGGCTGTGGATCTTCTGGCGGCTGGCGGCGACCGGGATGCCGCGTTTCTCGGCGTAGTCGATGCAGTCTTCCCGGGATTTCAGGTCCCACTCGCGCCAGGGCGCCACCACCTTCAGTTCGGGAGCGAGCGCCTGGTAGGCCATTTCGAAGCGGACCTGGTCGTTGCCCTTGCCGGTGCATCCGTGGCCGACGGCCGAAGCGCCTTCGCGCAGCGCGACTTCGACCTGATGCTTCGCGATCACGGGACGCGCGAGCGAGGTTCCGAGCAGATACTTGTTTTCGTAGACCGCGCCGGCTTTCAGCGCAGGCCAAACGTAGCCGGTCAGGAACTCTTCGCGCAGGTCCTCGACCACCACCTTGCTGGCTCCGGTTTTGTAGGCCTTATCTACCACGGCCTCGACGTCGTCACCCTGGCCCACGTCGCCGACCATGGCGATAACTTCGTAGGCATAGTTTTCCTTGAGCCACGGAATGATGATCGAGGTATCGAGCCCACCGGAGTAGGCGAGAACAATTTTTTCTTTTGCAGGCATGTGCGCTCCTATCTCTGGATAACGGCGATCCGGGAAACGGCCCATGGCGCCGCCGCTTCCGGCTGCAAGCGCGGCGGGTTCGTCAATGGCATGGGATCGGTCCTCATTTGCGTTTCGTAAATCCCCACTTCGCTGGTAAAGTCTCAGGTCTCAGAACCGGTTCTCCTGAGACCTGACACCTGACACCTCAGAACTTCCTACGACAGCTCGCGAATTCGCCGTGCGAGCGCGTGCGCCTGCTTCTTGTCGGCGACGATGACGAGCACGGTGTCGTCTCCGGCGATTGTTCCGACGACCTCCGGCCAATGTGAGGCGTCGAGGGCGGCGGCGACGGGCTGCGCGCTGCCGACCGCGGTCTTGACCACGAGCAGGTTCTGGGCCTGGCGGATTTCGACGACGAACTCGTGCACGAGATGCATGACCGACGGCAGAACGCTTTCCGCGCCCAGGCTCTCGGAGGCCCGCCGATAGCCTTCGGGGCCTTTGACGAGTTTCAGTTCGTGAATGTCGCGCGAGAGCGTGGCCTGTCCCACGGCAAAGCCCTTGCGCTCGAGACTGTGCTGCAAGGCGTCCTGGCTTTCGACAGGGCCCGCTTCGAGCAGATCGAGGATTGCTTTATGGCGCGCCGTCTTGGACATGAATAAACATCCACCGTAATGAATAAGTATCCATTCAGCATGAGGGTAGTGTCAAGCGGGAAATCAGAGAGGCGGCTACTTCAATGGGTCATCAGGGACAACACGGGATCGCTCACCGGCCGACCAGATCCCCTGTCTAGATCCGTCTGATGATCGCGAACCAGGCCGGTGCGCCGTTGGCGTGCATTCTCGTCTCGATGCGCTCCGGTTCGATGAAAGCTACATTCCATCCGCCGCTGGGGTTGAACGCCGCTCTTAGTTCTTCCTGCCGGATGGGGTGCGGGCCGGTATCGGGACCCTCGTCACTAAAGCACAACACATACAGGGTTCCATCGTGCTCGGTCACCGACGCCAAACTCGCGACGTATCGTGTTCGCTCGTCGAGGTCGTCGAAGGTGTGGAACAGTCCGCAGTCCAGCACCGTCCTAAACCTGCGCCCCAACCGCTCCAGATGTAACGCGTCGGCCGCAGCGAACTCAGCCTCGATCCCACGGTCGTGGGCCTTCTCTCGCGCGATCGTCAATGCCGTCTCAGCCACGTCAACGCCCAGAACCGGCAATCCCAGCGAGGCGACGAGAAAAGTATTTTCGCCGGTCCCGCAGCCCGCATCGAGCACCGCTCCGGCGAATCCGCCTTCGGCTGCCAAGCGCGCTATCGCTTGTTGCGGCCGGCCAATATCCCAAGGCGCAGGGCCCGGCTGATACGACGCATCCCAAGACCGTCCCGCCCTCCGTTCGTGACTGCTTGGGTGCCGTCCACCGAACGGATCGTCAGCGAAAGTTCCTGATCGCTTCGACAACTTCGTTTCCTTCCTGCATCTGATTTTACCGCCTCATCGCGGCACGCCAATCCTCGATGTCTTGACTATTCCTCCTCTGTGACCTCTCTGGTTAAGAGTTACCGCGGTTGGGTGCTCGCCGGGACCTGGAAGTCCACGCCGCGGTCGTCGTTGACTTTATGGGTGGCGGGAAGGTCGAGGTCGGCGAGGAGGATCTTGCGCGTCCGCCCGTCGCCGAAGTCAAAGAGCGTGTCGCCCACGATGGCGTAGTTGACCACGGTAGCCATGTGGCCGTCCTTGAACACCAGCACGGTCGAGGGCTGCGCGGCCAGCGGTTCTTCTGGTCCGGCCGGGGCCGCATCCGCCGGGGATAATTTGGCGGAATCGTCTGCCTTCGCATCTTCATGATGCTTCCCGGCGATTTGGGCCGGAAGATCGGGGCTCCGCGGGCCAGGAGCGGCCGCGTTGTCGAGGTCGGCGGAGTCATCGTCAGCTTCCGGGGCATAGGGAACGGCGTACGGAATGTAGGCTGGTTCGACGACGCCGAGGGCGAAATCGGCGCGGTCGTTGTCTCTGTCCTTGTCCTTATTCTTATCTTTCCCTTTATCCCTATCTCTATCGTTGCGGTGATGGCTTGGCTCGAAGAACAGCGGTGGGGTCGGGTTCGTCGGCATGAAGAGGTTGGCGCAGCAATTCAAAAAATCCGGATGGAAGTTGAAGTAGCCGTTGCGGCCGAGGGAGGCCACGCTGGGCGGGACACCGCGAGCGAGATTCTGATTTCCGCCGAATCCAATGGAAGTGACTGAGGGCGGGATGCCGCTAACCTGAGCTGCCACATGCACACGAGCAGCGAGAAGCAGCGCCAGCAGAAACGACAGCAGGAAACAGGATCGCATACCGGCCAGCATGGGAAGCCTCCCCCCGCACAGGGTATAACAATTTGGGCCTTCATTATTAGAACTCGCGGTACAGCCAAAGTTGCGCGAAAAATCTGCGCTAACTTTAGCCCTCGAAATAAATGGAGTCGAGGTTCGTTATACGGCGGTGAGTTCGGCAGCCCGCAGATGGTGAACTGGGAGTTGCCCGCCAACCGTCCGAAATCCTGGTCGTCATTTCGCGGAAGGCCGTTTACTGCGCCCCGGTCGCAGGAAACCTTGCGAGTTTACATTGGCGACGTGCTTCCGCGTTGCGAATCAACAGTGAACGCGACAGTTTTTCGCGCCGCGATGAAAAGGAGGGTGACAAGGCCGAGCGCAAACACTACATTGCCGATGCGATTCATCGTTCCCGCCTTACCGGCTGCAGGATTCTGAATGAACGCATGCCACGCATAAGCCAGAGCCGCTCCGCCAGCAAGTGCCAGACGATGACGGCCGTCCCATCCGCTCCGACCCGAACAGAACAAGATTGCGGCAATCATTGCCAAGTCGAGTGCCAAATATGCGCCTACGGCCCACCATCCCCATTTGCCTGGAACCACTAAGAAGATAGATCCCGCCAGCAATGAAACGGCGCCGATCAACCACGGGCCAGGAACGCCTCCAATCGCACGCGCCTTGGATGGCCTGGGCAGAAGAAAAGCCGCGACGGCAGTCGCGATGAATATGATTGCGGAAAACACGAATTGCGGAACCGAGGCCACGAAATGGTTATGGTCTTGCTTGATCGAAAACCGTGCCATGGCGACGGCGGCAACGACAAAAAGCACACTCACTACAACCAGCCCGAGGCGGCCCAGCCAGGGAGCGGTTGCACGGTCCGGCACCGATGCTTCCGCCAAAGCGATCGAAACGGAAATACTCCACACGGTGTGTAATGTAAGTACGAATACGGTCCACCAAGCGCCGATCCCAAGTGCGGGAATGTACGCGGGACCCAGAAGATGCAGATTCAATCCCAAATAATTTGGGTTGAAGAGCGTCTGGCTCATAAACGCTTCTTCCAAAATCCCATATGCCAATGCAAACACAACGATGCTCGGCCAGCCACGGCCAGTGCGCCGCACAATTTCGCGGATCAGGAGCGCGCCCCCGCCATACACCGGCGCCAAGATAATCAGACTGCCGAGCAAGGTGATGGGCAGGTCGCCAAGCAGGAATTCCGCCACTAGAGGAGCGAGGAAGAACAGTCCAACCGCAGGTAGAATGCGTCGCATAGGAGGATTTTAGCTTAGATTCACCAGTCAGCATTCAGCAAGCAGGTGATATCCGAGCGCTTAAAATAGCGGTGATTGGCATCGATGATGGTGCACGAAAGCCGTGGTCAGAGTGGACGACCTGGTGCGTGATGCCCTTCTCACGGCCAGAGCGGAAGTCCAGCGATTACGCGGCGGTGAGCGGCGCGCGGGTAGCCATCCGGCGCAGTTCGATCATACGGTGGCGCACGTATCCGTCCTCGGTCACATGGGCGGAAGCGGTGGCCTTGTGGCTGGTGGTAACCATCTGGTCGGAGGGGCGGCGCTGGGGAAATTGCGGATCGAGTTCGCGGCAGAATTCGCAAAGTCGGCTGGATCGGGTATCGAAGCGATAGACGACGGCTGGATCAATGTGTTCCACGGCAGAAGGCTCCTGGAAGGGGCGAGGACCGTCTCGCCCGATTTGTGAGGCAGAGTCAAAATCTTCCGCCTCGGGCAATTTATCGATTGACGACCAACGCCTTTTTACTACAAGAGGCGGACCTTCACAAGCCCTTCGTGAGGAGCGTGAATTTCGCTGTGTTCTCAACAGCTTAGGTACGCAGGAAACGCGGAAATCGCCGCTGTGACCAGCGCGACGTTGGGCTGTGATTTCTGTCATGATAGGGCCGCATCTTCATTATGGAGGATCCTGTGAATCGCGCCGACGCCAACCCGAGCACCGTGTCCCTGTTCGACGTGGACAACACGCTGCTCGACAACGATCGCGTGGCCGAAGATCTGAAGCGTTATCTCATACAGAAAGTGGGCGAACCCTGCGAACGGCGCTATTGGGAAATCTTCGACGATCTGCGCGCGGAGCTCGGATACGCGGATTATCTGGGTGCGTTGCAGCTCTATCGCATCGAGCGGCCGCGCGATCCGAAGCTGCTGGCCGTGTCGCACTTCATGATCGACTACCCGTTTGCCGACCGGCTGTTTCCGGAGGCGCTGGCTGCGGTCGTTTACGCACAGCGGCTGGGGTGTGCGGTGATCTTGAGCGACGGCGATGTCGTTTTCCAGCCGCGTAAGGTCGACCGCTCGGGCCTGTATGAGATCTTCGAAGGGCATGTTTTGATCTACATCCACAAGGAAGAGGAACTCGACGACGTGGAGGCGAAGTATCCAGCGGCGCATTACGTGATGGTGGACGACAAGGTGCGAATTCTTGCAGCGATCAAAAAGCATTGGGGAGCGCGGGTGACGACGGTGTTTCCGCGCCAGGGACACTACGCGCTCGATGCGGCGCTGGTGGCTGAGTATCCCAAGCCCGACATCATGCTGGAGCGGATTGGGGAGTTGCAGAAGTATTCGCTGGAACAGATTCTGGCCGCGGCGGGAAAGTGATGGCCTATTCTTCGACTTCTTCTTCCTGAGGCGCGCCGGACTTGACCAGGTCTTCCAATTCCTGGTTCAGGCTGGCGCGGTTGGCCTCGGGCAATTCCAAAAAGCGGAAGGGCTGGAGACATCCCTGGGTGGCCCACATGGGAAACATCATCTGGGCGCGGCAGCGGATGCTGGTTACTCCGAGGTGGAACACGACGGTCACCTTGATGCCTTCGTCGAGCGGGCGTTCGAGCGAGACCAGGCCGCCGTTCACCGAGAGCTGATTCATCCGGCCGCGGATCTGGCGCCCGTTTTCGAGCACCACCAGGGCAAGGATGGAGCCGCCGAGCTTGACGCGCGAGCCGCGAGGCTTCTTCTGCGTGGTGGCAGTGGAGGACATAACTCTTCAGGCAGTATGGCATCAGGGGGTGTCCACAGGGCAGATTACGAAAGTGTGGCGTTGGGCGTTGCGATCAGCGGTAGCCACTCCAAAAGAAGTACAACGTCATCCCCGTTCCCACGACGATGACGAAGCCGCGTATCCACGCGCCCGGAA
>Ga0181518_10000347_pt1 | contig 52820 bp, 51 predicted proteins | sample PEATcosm2014_Bin_28_FD_119751 | JGI IMG/M metagenome (GOLD analysis project Ga0181518, IMG submission 119751) | Peatland microbial communities from MTU Mesocosm Facility, Houghton, MI, USA - PEATcosm2014_Bin01_60_metaG | ecosystem: Environmental > Terrestrial > Soil > Wetlands > Peat | place...
ACCAACTCCCACTGTTCGTCTGTCAGTTCCCAACGTCCGGCCATAGCGACTTGCGGAGATGCCTTGAGCAACTCCAGTTTCGCAAAAAACAGTGCCGGTAATGTTTATGAGATGGGTTCTAGGTGGTATGCCCTTGGCATTATTTGCCTTACTCGCTCCACATTTTGCAAGCAATGGGATGACGCATTTCCTGGCTCTTCCAATTCGGAAGTATATAGCGCCTCAATAGCACGAATATGGACTTCTTGGAATATGCCGGAGGAATTAAAAAACAAAGTGAATTCATTTATGAAAGAGAACTTTATGGAAATTCAGAAATCCTTTAGTAATTGGGATAACCTCGATACTTTCAAAATATGGTTTCGCAGATATGCGAATAGGCTTGTTGGAGCAAATCCACCGTGGGAAATCCAAAATGGCGGAACTGCCGATGACCTGGAAACTTTTCTGAGGGGCGAAAGAGTACTTTCAAACGTGCTTGTTGCCCCGCTAATCTCAAGATTATTCATGGAATCTGGCGAAGCAGTTTTGAAGGTGGTGGCTCCGTCACGTATACCATGAAGGTATGCACAGGGGCAAAATAGATGATACGTTGCCGAATATAATGGCTTCATTGTTCATTGTTGAAAGGCAAGAAGGAGATGAAAATGGTGTCTAAGAATGCAAAGCAAATCGTGTATCGGTATAACGGCGTTGAAAGTTCAGAAGAATATGAGGTCGACCTCGGTGGAGATATTCATATTCCTCCGAATGGAGGCCTTATATGTCGCAAAGATAAATATTGGAAGGTTATATCTACCCAGATTCAAGAATCAAATGATGGTTCTATCCCCATCGTGAAGGTATTTTTAGTCGATCAAATAGCGTGAGTCGTCTGAATACCTGGCTGAGTGCTACGGGTCCATCGTGGGTGACCCTGGTCCCTTGCATTTGGGGACCATGGATTCCACGAACCCCAGCCCTACCCAAACAAAAACTCCTTCTCCCGCAGTTCCTTGATCGAGTCGCGCAGCCGCGCCGCCCGCTCGAACTCGAACTTCCGCGCCGCCTCCCGCATCTCCGTCTCCAGTTTCGCAATGTACCCATCCAGTTCCGCCTTGGTGGCAAACCCCTCCGGCATCCCCGCCGTCTCTTCCTCGGCCACATCCCCGTACCTCAGGGTAAAGCATCGCCCCTGCCGGATCCTGGGAACCGAGGCGCTATGCGGTGCGTATGGCAGAAGAGCGACGGACGAAGGCTGGCCGGCCTGGCATTGTTGACGAAGGCCGGTTCGCCGCCGTATGAGTTACTGGGGCTGCATTGCGCCTGTATCCGGTCATCTGGGCTATGATTCCTGAGAAACGAGGTATACGATGAAACATCTTCTTCTGGCAGCAGCGGCACTGGGGCTGGCGGCGTTACCGGCGCTGGCTTCGGAGGCCACGTTTGAGCGCACGCTTACCGTGAGCGGGCAGGTGCAGCTATCGGTGGCGACCGGTTCGGGGAACATACACCTGACGCGCGGCGCGGACAACCAGGTGCATATCATCGGCAAGGTGAAGTCGGGCTGGGGCGGCAGCGCGCAGCAGGTGAAGGAGATTGCGGCTAACCCGCCCATCGAGCAGACGTGCAACATTGTGCGCATCGGCGGCCATCACGAGAACCTGCGCAAAATCAGCATCGACTACGAGATTCAGGCGCCGGAGAATGCGCTGGTCGAGGCCGGCGTCGGCTCGGGCAGTATCACCGTGGAGGGCGCGGGCGAGAACGCGAAGCTGAGCACTGGTTCGGGCAACATTCACGCGACCGGGTTGCACGGCGGGTTCTCGGCAGAGACCGGATCGGGCAACATCTACGCCGAGCAGACGGGCGCGGGCGACGTGAAGGCACAGACCGGCTCGGGCAACATGGAGCTGCGCAACCTGCATGGCGGCCTGCACGCCGGAACGGGTTCTGGCGACATCAAGGTGTGCGGAGCGCCGACGTCAGACTGGAAGCTGGAAACCGGCTCGGGCAACGTGGACCTTTGGCCAGGCAGCGCCGGAATCACTCTGGACGCTTCGACGGGCTCGGGCGGCATCCATTCAGACCAAGAGGTGGCTGCGCAGGGCGCGTCGAACCGGCATCACCTGACCGGCAAGCTCAACGGCGGCGGCCCCACGGTACGCATCGAGACCGGCTCGGGAGATATTCTCATTCATTGACAGAGAACAGAGATCAGGGGCTGAAGCGACGGTCCCTGCTGCAAGCTTGTTCCTCCGGCGAGGTCTCGATCGCTGCACGCGAAGGCCTCGCCGTATTTTTGTCTTCGACTCGCTTACACTACGGAATGAAATAAAACGGGTCGGGATACTTTACGGAAAGTTCTGCCTCAGGCATTCCCCCCAGGTCGCTCCACTGGTCACCGACGTTGAGAACAATCCTGTATCCCTGCGCCACAATGGTTGCACGGGCGGCCGATTTGTATTCGAGCGCGGTCAGAGAGTCTTGCGCGGCCGAACGCAGAATCAGTTGTTGCCAGTTTGTGAAGCCATGGGTACGAAGATCCGTCTCGGTAGGGGCGCGCAGCTGCTTTGATTCGCTCCGGCCGGTAAGGAAAAACACGCTTACACCCAGGCGCTGTGCCTCGTTGTAGAGCCGCAGTGTTCCGGGAATTGCCTCGGCTTGGGCCGATTTGACCCAGGCGTTGAAGGCGATGTCGTTATTGGCGAAATCCTCCCTCACCAATTCCTCGTAGTTAGACAGCGTGGTTTCATCAATATCCAGCACCAGAGCAAGCTTTTCTTGAGGGCGGCGATGGGCCACTCGTACGTGCAGAAAGGCGATGGCTCGATCCGCCTGCCGGTCCAGATCACTGGCATAGCAGCCGCATTTGCAGGTACATTCGTGGTACTGCTTGAGTTGAATCTTCAAGCTTTTGATGTCTGGGCTTTCGATGTTCTGGATGCTCTCGGCACGCGCAAGCACGTTTACCCGTTTGGGAGGCTGCTGTGCGCTCAGGCACGTTGGCGCAAAGGCTATCCCGAGAATTGCAGCGAGAAGTGCTAAATGATTCTTCAAGGCGATACCTCCTTTCTGGAAAACACGAAATCCGGCAACCGATCCGAACTGCAACAATATTCACATCGATTGCCGGATTTGCCAAGAGGCAACTCCGCTTCCTGTCTACCCGATCGGGCTGGGGATCGGGACGCTAATCCCTGCCCATTACACTGGAATCATGTTTCACATTTTTCGCCCCATTCCGGTGGCACGGCTGAAACTGCTGGTCTTCGATCTGGATGGCACGCTGATCGACTCCGCGCAGGATTTGTGCAACAGCGTCAACGCAACCCTGAGCCGCTTTGGGCGCGAGCAATTGGCGGATGAGACAGTCGCCGGCTTCATCGGCAACGGGGCGATGATGCTGGTGCGCAGGTCGTTTGCGGCCGCGGACGGCACGGAGGCCGGCGAGGAGTTGCTGGCCGAGGCGTATGCGTTTTTTCTCGATTACTATCGCGCGCACAAGCTGGATTATACCTACGCCTACGATGGGGTTCTGGAGGCGCTGGCGGCGCTCAAGCATTTGCACAACCTGCAGAGCGGGCCGGCGCGGGCAATGGCCGTGCTGACCAACAAGCCGGTTCGCCCGGCGCGGGACATCTGCGCGGCGCTGGGTCTGGCGCCCTACTTCCTGAACATCTACGGCGGCAACAGCTTTGCGACCAAGAAGCCCGATCCGGAGGGGTTGCGTGCGCTGATGAGCGAGGCCGGCGCGCAGCCCGAAGAGACGGTGGTGATCGGCGACAGCAAGGTGGACGTGGAGACGGCGCGAAATGGGGGAGCGTGGTGCATCGGCTGCACCTTTGGCCTTGCGCCGGAGAGCCTGTCGGCCAACCCGCCGGATGTGATGGTGGATTCTCCGGCGGATTGGACGGAAGCGCTCAGCCCCGTGAGCAGCGATCTTCGGCAGTAACCGCAAGGCGGCGGCAGAAACATCAGCCGCCATACGCCTTGCTATACTCAGCGGTGGCCGGTATATTCCACATTCAACGGCCTTTTTTCATGCGCACGCGAGGAACCCATCGATGGCTGTGGAGTTAAGCATCGTCATGCCCTGCCTGAACGAGGCGGAGACTCTGGCAAACTGCATCCGGAAGGCGCAGAGTTATCTGCGACGCTCGGGAGTCAGCGGCGAAATCGTAGTCGGCGATAACGGCTCGACCGACGGCTCTCAGGAGATTGCAGCCAAGCTCGGCGCGCGCGTGATTCATATTCCCATTCGCGGCTACGGGGCGGCGCTGTACGGGGCTGTCACCGCGGCGCACGGCCGCTATTGCATCATGGGCGACTCCGATGACAGCTATGACTTCGAGAGCCTCGATGCCTTCGTCGAGAAGTTGCGCGAAGGGTATGACGTGGTGATGGGAAACCGCTTCCAGGGCGGCATCCTGCCGGGCGCGATGCCGTGGAAGAACCGTTACATCGGGAACCCCATCCTCTCCACCATCGGGAAAATCCTCTTTCGCCCAGGTGTGGGGGATTTTCATTGCGGCCTGCGCGGCTTCACGAAGAGCGCCTTTCAAAAGATGGATTTAAGAACCACGGGAATGGAATTCGCCTCGGAGATGGTGATCAAGGCCAAGCTCATGGGGCTGAAGATGACCGAGGCGCCCACTGTTCTCAGCCCCGATGGGCGTTCGCGCCCGCCGCATCTGCTTCCCTACCGCGATGGCTGGCGGCATCTGCGTTTCATGCTGTTGTTCAGCCCCAATTGGCTCTTTTTGTATCCTGGCATGGGGATGGTGCTGCTCGGCCTGGTGGTGGGCGGCCTGTTGCTTGGCCAGCCCATCCAGTTCAACAGCATCCGGCTGGGGCTGGATACCCTGGTCTACTGCAGCGCCTGCGTGGTGGCGGGATTCCAGGCCATCCTATTCTCGATGCTCTCGCGCGTCTATGCCATCCGGGAGGGCTTATACCCGGATACGGCCAGGGATCACACATTCGTCCGCCGCATCGCCATGGAGCACGGGCTGGTTATTGGCGCGGGAATCCTGCTGACCGGCTTGGCCGCCGCCCTGTATGCCGTATGGAATTGGAAGCAGCACGCCTTCGGCGATCTGGATACCGAGCGCATCGCGCGCATTGTCATTCCATCGTCGGTGGCGATCTCGCTGGGCAGCGAAATCATGCTCTTCAGCCTGCTGCTCAGCACCTTCAGCCTGAACGTGCGTCCCTACACGGCATTGGTCAAGGAGATCGAGCAGAGCGGCCGCGATGAAACGATGCCCTAGAATCCTGTTGCGTATTTTGCGGGCCAAAGGAAACGGGCTGCCGAGTCCGACGCCGTAAGCTGAACCTATGGCCACAATTGCTGCCGCGATTCCGAGCTTTATTCGTCCACAACGTATAGTCCTGCCCGGCGGCAGCGGGCAGGTGGGCCGGGCGCTGGCTCGCCACTTTACGGAGCGCGGCCATCAGGTGACGGTGCTGACCCGCGGCCCGTACACCGCGCCCTGGCAGACGGTTCACTGGGACGGCGAGAACATCGGCCCCTGGACCGAGTACCTGGAAGGCGCCGACGCCTGCATCAACCTGGCCGGACGCAGCGTGAACTGCCGCTACGATGCGGCCCACCGGCAGGCCATCTACGAGTCGCGCATTGGCAGCACGCGGCTGCTGGGCAGTGTGATCGCCGGGCTCAGCGAGCCGCCGCGGGTGTGGCTGAACGCCTCGGCGGCCACGATCTACAGGCGCGCTCTGGACGAAGATGGGATCGATCTGCCTGTGGATGAAGCGACGGGCGAGTTGGGCGGGGATGAGCCGCTGGTCGAAGCGGAAGCGTCAGCGGAACGATGGACCGGGCGCAGAGGTTTTTCCGCTCGCGTGGCCAAGGACTGGGAGGCAGCATTCTTCGCGGCGCAGACGCCGCGCACACGCAAGGCAGCCCTGCGCAGCGCCGTCGTCCTCAGTCCTGCGCCGGGCAGCGCCTTTGCCGTGCTGTCGAATCTGGTACGGCTAGGCCTGGGCGGCAAGCAGGGTAATGGACGCCAGTTCGTCTGCTGGATTCACGAGGCCGACTATGCGCGTGCTGTGGAGTTTCTGATTGCGCATGAGGAACTGGACGGGCCAATCAACCTGGCCGCGCCCAACCCGCTGCCTAATCGTGAATTTATGGCGGCGCTGCGCTGGGCCTGGGACGTGCCCAACGGCCTGCCCGCGCCGTCGCTGGCCATCAAGCTTGGCGCGATATTTCTGCGCACCGAGCCGGAGCTGGTGTTGCAGAGTTGCCGCGCCGTTCCCGGACGGCTGCTGGAGGCCGGATTTGAGTTTGAGTTTCCGGAGTGGCCCGAAGCGGCTGAAGACCTGGTGCGGCAGTGGAAAAACAGGGAATAGTTGTGGGGTGTCAACAGGTTATTCCTGACTTCTTCTCGATCCTGGCCCAGGAGTCTTTGAGCGGGAGGGTACGATTGAAGACCAGTTTGCCCGGCGTGGAGTCTGGATCGAGGCAGAAGTAGCCGACGCGTTCGAACTGGAAGCGGTCTTCAAGTTTGGCGTTGGCGAGAGAAGGCTCCAGCTTTGCTCCGGTGAGGATCTCTAACGAGTTGGGATTGAGATTGTCGAGAACATCCTGGCCTTCTTCCAGGTCATAGGGATCGGCCTTGGCGAAGAGGTTGCCGTAGAGACGGATTTCGGCTGAGATGGCGTGAGCGGCTGAGACCCAGTGCATGGTGGACTTGACCTTGCGGCCGTCGGGAGAGTTGCCGCCGCGGCTGGCCGGATCGTAAGTGCAGTGCACCTCGACGATCTCGCCGGCAGCGTCTTTCACCACGCGCTGGGCGGTGACGAAGTAGGCGTTGCGCAGGCGGACCTCCATGCCAGGCGAGAGGCGATAGTACTTGGGCGGAGGAATCTCGCGGAAATCATCCTGCTCAATAAAAAGCTCGCGGGAAAAGGGCACCTGGCGGTTGCCGGCGGAGGGGTCTTCGGGGTTGTTGGCGACATCGAGGTACTCGACCTTATCGGCGGGGTAGTTGTCGATGACCAGCTTGAGGGGGCGCATGACGGCCATTGCGCGGCTCGCGCGGCGGTTCAGGTCGTCGCGCTGGAAGTGCTCGAGCATTTCAATGTCGGTGCTGCCGTTGGTGCGCGAGACGCCTGAGGCGGCTACGAAGGCGCGGATGGCTTCCGGGGTAAAGCCGCGGCGGCGGATGCCGCAGAGGGTGGGCATGCGGGGATCATCCCAGCCGTTGACGCGCTTTTCCTGCACGAGTTGGAGGAGCTTGCGCTTGCTGAGCATGGTGTAGGTAATGTTGAGACGGTCGAATTCGGTTTGATTCGAGGGGAAGATTCCGAGCTGCTCGATATACCAGCGGTAGAGGGGCTGGTGGTCGGCGAACTCCAGGGTGCACATTGAGTGGGTGACGCGCTCAATCGAGTCCGACTGGCCGTGGGCGTAGTCGTACATGGGATAAATGCACCACTCATCGCCGGTGCGGTGGTGCGTGGCGTGGAGGATGCGGTACATCACCGGATCGCGCATATTCAGATTCGGCGAGGCCATGTCGATCTTGGCTCTCAAGACGCGGCTGCCGTCGGGGAACTCGCCGGCCTTCATTCTCTGAAAGAGGTCGAGGTTCTCTTCGATGGTGCGGTTGCGGTAGGGCGAGTCTTTGCCGGGCTCGGTGAGAGTGCCGCGATACTGGCGAATCTCGTCGGCAGAAAGGTCATCGACGTATGCTTTTCCAGCCTTGACGAGCTGCAAAGCCCACTCGTAGAGCTGACCAAAATAATCCGATGCGTAGCAGAGGCGCTCCCACTCGAAGCCCAGCCAGCGCACGTCGGACAGAATGGAATCGACGTACTCCTGCTCCTCTTTTTCAGGGTTGGTGTCGTCGAAGCGCAGGTTGGTCTTGCCGCCGAACTCGTCGGCCAGGCCGAAGTCGATGCAGATGGCCTTGGCGTGGCCGATGTGCAGGTAGCCGTTAGGCTCGGGAGGAAAGCGGGTCTGGATGACGGCGTCGCCATACTTTTTGGTGCGCACATCCTCGGCGATCATCTCGCGGAGAAAGTTGGGTGGAGTAGCGGGTTGGCTTACCGGATTGTTGGTCATGGCTGTATTCAATTATGCCACTGGAGGGCTGTGCTCAATAAGAGCGGCGCGGGGGATAACAGGGTAGGTTTCCCGCCTAATTTCTCCCGCTCTCAGTTTCGTCCAAGGCATCATTGGCCGTAGAGCAGCCCAGATCCCAACTGTCTAAATTCCTGAGATGGGAGTGTGTACGTTCTTGAGTGTCCCATTCGGAATGCCCAAGCTGTCAATGGTAATCGGATGACGTTGATCAAACGTATCGGTCAGCGAAAGACGTATATGAGTGGCATTCATTATGTGCGGGTTCTCCCCCTCCCAGTCCATTTGATTCTGGAAGGTAAACACTACTATTCCGTCTCGATGAACGCCCCGCACAAGTGGGTGTTCCCAATTGATGTCTGAAGTGAGCCTTCGGACAGGGGTGAAAGTCTCCGAGAGTACGCCGCCTATCTTTTCCCCACCTAGCCTGAATTTAGTATTGTGTCCCAGCCAATTACCTGATTTGCAGACGTCGTCTCCTTTGCCGGTATATTCAACACCGCCGACCACAAGGGTAAGGCTCCCATCCTTGATAAGCGTGCATGGATCGCGGAGATTGGCCACTCGCAGATACGTATAGATGTGAACTTGTAGATTCTGCGTACCCTGAATTTTGGACACATCAAAAAATGCTGCAATTAACTCTATTGTCAAGAGTGGCTTTTGATTCTTCGCTTTCTCCTCTTCCCATTTGTCCCGTTCGGCAGACCAAGCCAAGTATGCTCCAATTGCAACGAAAAGAGCAGCTAGACAAATGAACCAGTATACCGGGAAGTTTTTTTCGCGCTCGTGCTCAACGATGGAAATTACAAACAGCACGATCGCGAGTGCGACGCTAGTTGCGCCGAGTTTTCCCGCTGCTCGAATGAACTCGAATGGACGGAAGTTTGCCATGTCATTATTGTCTCACCGGGCGTCATCTGAACCAGAAATCAAACCTTCTAACGTTTGAATAATGTGCTCGTAGAATCTAAGCTCCCCTAATGAAATGCCGAAGCGTTCCAAGCTCGCCGTATGTTGTAGTTCACGAATAGCGGCTTTGCTTTGTTCATCCGCGTCGTTCATCGGTTTGTAGTGGCCGCCCGGTTTTCGCACGCCGCCAAGCTGCGCTGCTTTCTTCGCAAGTGAAGCGAAGCCTTTTTCGAGTCGTTGTTGTTCGCGGGAGAAAAACGAACGTTCACAGCCATGTATGGAGAGAATGAAATACCGAAGCGATCCGGTGATTTCATTCCACGTCACGTCTTTCTTGAGACTTTCAATGTATTCAACTATATAGTCGTATGGATTCCTGCTTCGAATTTCTGCCTCACGAACTTCACCATTCACCACTTCGTATTGAACTGTATTCAGGTCTTCTTCACGCAAGTCCACTAGCCGTCCGAAGACTTGATCGACCCTGATCGAGTATTCGTATTTCGAAATGACGTTTGGGAGACCTCCGTCACAAAACTCCTCTTTGTAGATGTTCTTGGAGGGGGTAACTGTGTAGTTGTGCCATCCACTTTCTGCTGGATCGGGAAAATGAATGTAGAACTCTTCTGGAGACGTGTCCAGTGGGTCTGGGGATTGTTCTCTCAGCGACAAAGTGAATCGGGATGATATTTCAGCGATGGTCCCCAACACGATGGTGACCAAAAACAAAACGTAGGATAACTCTCTCAGGCCCGAAAAGTAGCAAATCAGCGTTGCGGCACCGCAAATCAACGCCCACCGCCAGCCGAACTGTACAGTGGGGAGTGCGGGTCTGGCTTTCTGACCACCTTGTGATGGCTCATGCATAGATGACAAAATTGTACTCCGCCTACTGAAGCCTGGCGGTGCACTCCCAAACCGATCCTGGAGAATCAGAGAACGACCTCTGTGTCATTTGATCGTCACCCGGCCAGACCCCGGAGGGCACTCAACCGAGCGATTGCAACCTGACTTCGGCCTGGCGGATGCGTTCAAGGCATACGTCGCGGCCGAGTACGGCCATGGTTTCAAAGAGCGGCGGCGCATTTTTGCGGCCGCAGACGGCGACGCGGATGGGCTGGAAGGCCTGCCCGGCCTTGAGTCCTCGTGACGCTGCGGCCTGGCGAAGCGCCTGGTCGAGCGAATCGTGATCGAAGTTGACGGTGGGCAGAACTTCCAGCGCGTACTGGAGGACGCGGTGGGCCATCGCGGCATCGCCTTTTTGCGGAATCAGCTCGGCTGGGTCATAGGGGGCGAGCTGGGGGAGGAAGAAGAAGTCGGCGGTGGAGACGGCATCGCGCAAGAGCTTAATGCGCTCGCGAATGAGCGGAGTGACGGCGAGGAGCTTCTCGGGCGAGGGATGGAAGCCGGCCTGCTCGAAGAAGGGCGCAAGCGAGGAGCTGAGTTCGTCGATGGGCAGGGCACGGATATGCTCGGCGTTGAGCCAAACGGCCTTGGGATCAAATGGATCGGCGTCAGTGAAGTTGACGACGGCGTTGGCGCGGTTGACGCCCTCGAGGGTAAAAGCCGCGGTAAGCTCGTCGAGAGTGAGGAACTCACGGTCGTCCTTGGGCGACCAGCCGAGGAGGCAGAGGAAGTTGACGAAGGCCTGGGGGAGAAAGCCGGCATCGCGATAAGTGGTGACGCTGACGACGGGGCCGTGCTTGCGCTTGGACAGCTTGGCGCCATCTGGGGCGACGAGCAGGGGAAGATGGGCGAATTGGGGCGGCTGGACGCCGAGGGCCTCGAACAGAGCCAAGTGCTTGAAGGTGTTGGTGAGGTGATCCTGGCCGCGGATGATATGGCTGATGCGCAAGTCGGCGTCGTCGACGCAAGAGGCGAGGTGGTAGGTGGGAAAGCCGTCCGAGCGCAGCAGGGCGAAGTCTTCGATCTCGTCGGCGAGCTTGGACTGCTCACCGTAGACGCCATCGGTGAAGCTCAGGGTTCGGTTCTGGCCGCGCGGCACGCGATAGCGGAGGGCGAAGGGCTCGCCCGCGGCGGCTCGGCTGTCGGACTCTTCGCGTGACATTTCGCGCATTCCGGGATTGAAGAGCCAGGCGCCCTGCGCGGAGGAGTGCTCGTCAGCTTCCGCGTGGGCGGGGGTGAAGTCGCGATAGGCAAGGCCCTTGACGAAGATCGCTTCGGCCTGCTGGCGGTGCAGGGCAAGTCGTTCGGATTGCCTGTACTCTTCGTCCCAGTCCAGACCCAGCCAGCGCAGTCCCTCGAAGATGGACTGGACGCTGGCCTCGGTGTTGCGCTCGACATCGGTGTCGTCCAGACGCAGCACGAGAGTTCCGTGATTGTGCCGGGCATAGAGCCAATTGAAGATAAAGGTGCGCGCGCTGCCCACGTGGAGGAAGCCGGTGGGCGAAGGCGCAAAACGAACGCGGGGAGTCTTTGCCGGGGAGGGAGCGGAATCAGGCATCGTGATTGTATGTTACCAATCGCGACGCGGGCAGCGCCCCGCTTCGGCGGACCGGCCGTCTCAGGCCTGAGGAGGATACTGCGGCTGCTGCCAGACAGGTAGCGGCGCGGGCACAACCTTCCACTCGGAGAAGGCCAGCACGTAGAGAAGAACCAGGGTGCCAAGCGACGGAATGATGCACAAGAGCGCCAGCCAGGGCGAAAAGCCGGCCTTTTTCAGGATGAACCAGCAGGGCACCATGACGATGGCAATCGCCACGAGAATGATGATTGGAATAAGCGCGAGCACTATCATGGCTATGTGTTGGACGAGTGCCGGATCAGGCTCGTTTTGCAGGAAAAACGCCAAACATTGCATTCAGAACACTCCAAGGTTGAGATGGGAACTCGCAGCAAAGATACAGCCAAACGGAGAAATTCGCAATCCTTTTTCGTGGTCAGAATCATCCCGCCAAATTTGCCCACTTATCCCTGTTCCCTGCCCTACGGAATCTCCTCGGTATCGAAGACCAGCCCGCCGCGCTTCTTCGGCACTCCGTGGACGGAACTGAGCAGGTCTTCGACGACATCTTCCAGTTGGCGCTGGCTCTCGATCACGGCGCTCATGCTCTTCAGGTCTTCGGGTTCGATCACGCGCTCCACCAGGGCGATGGCGTGGCACTGGGCAACGTGGTCGAGGTTTAGCCCCTCCGGGGTCTTGGCTTTGATGCTCACCTGGTCCGTGCCCAGGCCCAGCAGGTCGGCGACGCGGGCGCGTATCTCGCCGGAGACGGGGCCGATCTTGGGCGCGGCCAGAATCAGTGTGGTGTCGATGTTCACGATGCGGTAGCCGGCGCGTTGCAGCGTCTCCACGGCCAGGTTGAGGAAGATGGCCGAGTTGGCGTTCTTCCAGCGCGGGTCGCCTGGCGGAAAAAAGCTGCCGATGTCGCCGGCGGCAATGGAGCCCAGCAGGGCGTCGGTCACGGCGTGCAGCAGCACATCGCCGTCGGAGTGGCCTTCCAGGCCCTCCGGGTGGTTCAGCGAGACTCCCCCGATGCGCAGCGGCACGCCCGGCTTGAAGGCGTGCGAGTCATAGCCAAATCCGATTCGTGTTTCCATGGTTCCGTGCCTGTCCTTGCTAGAATTCCGCTCTTAGCGGGCGCGCTGGCGCAGGTAAAACTCGGCCAACTCCAGGTCGCCCGGCTGAGTAATCTTCAGATTAACCGAAGAGCCATGCACGACGGCTACGGGATGTCCGGCGCGCTCCAGGATTGAGGCCTCGTCGGTGCCCACAAACCCGTCCGCCATGGCCTCGGCGAAGGCGCTCTGCAAAAGGCCGAAGCGGAATCCTTGCGGCGTCTGCGCCAACACAATAAATTCGCGCGGAATGGTGGAGGTAATCAGCGCCCCGTGCGCGGTCCGCTCCACCTGCTTGATGGTGTCTACGGCGGGCATCCCGACGATGGCCGCCCCGTGCTCCAGAACCGCGTCGATGGTCCGCTCGATGGTAGCCGCGTCGATCAGCGGCCGGACGGCGTCGTGCACCAGAACAACATCGTCGGGCTGGGCTGGCAAAGCGGCCAGCGCGTGGAAGACAGACTCCTGACGGTTATCGCCGCCCTCCACCACGCGAACCCGGTTGGCAAATCCGTACTCGGCAATCTGCGTCTGGACGCGCTCCATCTCCGTCTTGCGCACGGCCACGTAGATCGCCGTCACCCGCTCCACCGCGGCAAAGGCGCGCAACGAGTGAATCAGGATGGGAACCCCATCGAGGATGAGAAACTGTTTGGGCTGCGGCCCGGCCATCCGGGTTCCCATCCCCGCGGCGGGTAGAATCGTAAAGACTTGCATCGGATGGAGTATACAACGACGGGGGCACGTAATGCAGCAGAGACGTATGAGGGTCGAGACCTAGTTCGCCGCTGAATCGAGCGCGGAGCCGGCTTCGACTGATTCACTCGACCGAAGTGGAAACAGTTGACTGGGCAAAGCGGGAGAGAGCCTTTAGCAATCGCCAAATGAGATAGGGCAGAGCCGTAAGCGAGAAAATGATCAAGGCATTGAAGAGGCCGCCTGGAATCCCGTGAACCGAAGGCCCAAGGGTGAAGTCCATGCGAATGTGCCCGAGTCCGCCGGGAACGGCAGAGCGGCTTGCTTGAACCTGGCCCGTGCCGGCCATCCATGCGGTCAAAACCAGACCGGCCATGGGCCAAACCGCATTGAGTCTTTGGCGGGCTGCAATGAGTCCGATGCCCCAACCTATGAGAAACGGCGCGTTCAGATAAATCGCCTTGCCAAGTTGAAAATAGAGATTCCCGAAGCTATCGACTCGGGCTGCGCCGAAAGGTGTATCGGCTCCCGGCAGAAAAATTTGCCAACCCGACCAGAGAATAAGCAAGGCAATGAACCAGGCTGCGGAGAGAATCAGTAGAGGAGCGAGACCGAAGACAGCCCACGGCGCGCGGGCGCTCCAAGACTGGAATTGGCGCTGCTCGATCATTGCCTTGGCAAGATCATCCGCACTGCCGAGACGAATGAACGCCGCGGATTCGGCCTCTGCACGGCTGCGGTCCGCGCGTTCCTCTTCGGCCCTCAGGTCGGCTAAATGATCGGCAAGCTCGGTGAGATAGCGCCGCACATGCCGGGGCGCAATCCCGGCGCGCAGCAGCCGCTCGCGAAGTTCATTGAAAGGCTTTGGCATATTGACCTCCAGTCAGCACATCCTGAATTGCGGCTGCCAGATTGGACCATGTTTCGGAAAGATCGGCCAATCGACGGGATCCGGCCGGCGTTCGGGAGTAATAGATTCGACTGCGGCCGTTGACGATCTTTCGCCGCGATTTGAGTGCGCCATCTTGTTCCAACCCGTGGAGCACCGGATAGACAACGCCCTCGCCGATTGCGATCACCGCATCAGTACGGCTGCGGATTGCCTGAACGATCTCATAACCGTACATCTCCTCTTTCTGAAGCAGCCTGAGGATCAGGAGCTCGGGAACGCCGTTCATGAAATTCGGGTTGGTCTCACGGGCTGCCATTGGGGAGGATAATACATCGAGGTTCTAGGCATTGCAAGTGGAAAAAGAGCTGGTCTTTGTGACGATTTGCAGGTCAGTGCTTGTCGATGACAATGTTGAGACGCTGATTGTAAGTAAACATTCGAGTTGCGTAACCGGCAAAGCGCCGCATCGCCGCCTTATGATTCAGGAATGAGCAGAATGCCGTCCCCTACGCTGCCAATTGACACCACGCTGCTCAAGCCCGGACTACGCCTCGCCGTGGGTCTCTCCGGCGGCGCCGATTCCGTGGCCCTGGTGCGCGCCCTGGCGGAGCGGAGCAGAGAGCTGGGCCTGGTACTCCACGCCGCCCATTTGCACCACGGCCTGCGCGGCGAGGAAGCCGACGGCGACCTGGACTTTGCGCGTGCGTTGGCAGCCCTGCTGGGCCTGCCTTTCCATGAGGCGCGTGTCGATGCCGGGGCAACAGCCAGTGAAAACGCAGAAACCATCGAGGAGGCCGCGCGCCGCCTGCGTTACGGCTGGTTCCGGCAACTGATGGCTTTGGGCGTGGTGGAGGCCGTGGCCACCGCCCACACCCGCGACGACCAGGCCGAAACCGTGCTGGCAAAATTTCTGCGCGGAGCCTGGACCGAGGGTTTGAGCGGCATCCATCCAGTTCTCGAGTTTCCCGAGGGCCGGATTCTGCGCCCACTGCTCTCCACCACACGGGTCGAGGTCGAGGCTTATCTGAACGCGCTGGGCCAAGGCTGGCGCGAGGACTCCTCTAACCGCCACCTCACCTTCACCCGCAACCGCATCCGCCACGAGCTGCTGCCGCTGCTGGAGGGCTGGAACCCGCAACTGCGCGAGCACCTGGCGCAGATGGCCCAGCTGGCCTGCGACGAGGAGGCCTGGTGGCAAGCCGAACTGGCTCGCCTCGCCCCGCAATTGCTCCTTCAGGGCCGTCCGGTCTGGGTTGGAGGGGGGGGCGGAGGCCGAGCCGCCGGTAATAGACTTGCCCTCGATGTCACCCGGCTGACTGCGCTCCCCACGACCCTCCAGCGCCGCCTCTTGCGTTTTGCCGCAGACCAGTTGGGCGCGGCAATCGATTTTCCCGCCACCGAAGCGTTGCGCAGTCTGGCCCTCACAGGCCGTGCCGGACAGATGCTCCAGTTGGCCCAGGGGCTCCGCGGCGAACGAACCGCGAGGGAGCTGCGGCTGGCCGTTCTCCCGGTGGCGTCAGTCGGCACGGCGGCCTCGCAGTCTGCACCCGAGTACACGGTAGCCATTCCCGGCGAGGTAGCTGCCCCGGCCTACGGGCTGCGGCTGCGGATTGAGGTTGTCGAATCAGACGGGCCAAAAGAGGCCCAGGTCGCCATACTGCGCAACTGGAGGCCGGGCGACCGCGTCCGGCTGCGCTACTCCTCCGCCCCGCGCAAGGTGAAGGAAGTGTTGGAGCGTCTTAAAGTTACCGGCTCCAGCCGCGCTCTCTGGCCGGTCCTGGAACTCCAGGGCCGCATCGTCTGGATGCAGGGAGTCGAAGTGGAACCGGAACCGGGAATCCGCATTAGTTCTACCAGCCTGGAGGCCGCTGCGGAACCGGCCCCATAATTGCTGCAAGTCTCCCGGCCTTGAGAGTACAATCGAGTTACTGCTCCTACAGGCGGCGGAGAGGGTGTGTCTGCCGCCAAGGCTACCCGTCTTTCCTGTGACTTTGTGGAATGTACCGGCGTCTAAAGGAGATGCAGGCGGTGCTGGAGACCCGTTGGCCGGATTTTCCAACACTGGAGAGGAATCCTGGTGAATTCGACCGTCAAATCGATCATGGTTTGGGCCTGCATCATCGCCTTCGGCATGGTTCTTATCAGCTGGGTGACAAAGGGCGCCAGCGCGGGCAAAACCGCGGAAATCAGCTACTCCGATCTGTTGGACAAGATCGAGGCTGGCCAGGTGCAGGATGCCACCATCCAGGGGAACGACGTTCACGGCCATTTGAAGGGCTCGAAGGATGAGTTCCATACCACCATCTCCGGGAACACCGCCGACAACCTGGCCAAGGAGCTGCACGCGGCCAAGACGCATTTCGATCTGAAGGATCCGCAAAACAACTACCTGTTGCAGGCGCTGTACGGCTTGGGGCCAGTTGTTCTGTTAGCGTTTATGTTCTTTTTCTTCATGCGCCAGATGCAGGCCGGCGGCAACAAGGCGATGTCGTTCGGCAAGAGCCGCGCGCGCCTGCTCTCCATGCAGCAAAAGAAGATCACCTTCAAGGACGTAGCCGGCGTGGATGAGGCCAAGGAAGAGCTGAAGGAGATCATCGAGTACCTTCGCGAACCGGCCAAGTTCCAAAAACTTGGTGGCCGCATTCCCAAGGGCGTGCTGCTGGTGGGTCCTCCGGGAACCGGCAAGACGCTGCTGGCCCGCGCCGTGGCCGGTGAGGCTAACGTTCCATTCTTCTCCATCTCCGGTTCCGATTTTGTCGAAATGTTCGTCGGCGTGGGCGCCAGCCGCGTTCGCGACCTCTTCGAGCAGGGCAAGAAGAACGCGCCTTGCATCATCTTCATCGACGAGATCGACGCCGTGGGCCGCCATCGCGGCGCTGGCTTGGGCGGCGGGCACGACGAGCGTGAGCAGACCCTCAACCAACTCCTCGTCGAGATGGACGGCTTTGAATCCAACGACGGCGTGATCCTGGTGGCCGCCACCAACCGCCCCGACGTGCTCGATCCCGCGCTGCTGCGTCCCGGCCGCTTTGACCGCCGCGTGGTGGTAGGCCTGCCCGACGTGCGCGGCCGCGAGGAGATCCTCGGCGTACACGTCAAGAAAGTTCCCGTCTCCGACGACACCAACCTCAACGTCCTGGCTCGCGGAACCCCCGGCTTCAGCGGCGCCGACCTGGCCAACATGGTCAACGAGGCCGCCCTGAGCGCCGCCCGCATGAACCGCAAGCAGGTCACCATGTACGACTTCGAAGTGGCCAAGGACAAGGTGCTCATGGGCGCGGAGCGCAAGTCCATGCTGCTCACCGAGGAGGAGAAACGGGTCACCGCCTATCACGAAGCCGGCCATGCGCTGGTCTCCTTCAAGCGCGAGCACTCCGACCCCATTCACAAGGTCACCATCATTCCTCGCGGCATGGCCCTGGGCGTCACCATCTTCTTGCCCGGCGACCGGCACAATTACACCAAGGAGTACCTGGAGGCCAAACTGGCCATGTCCTACGGCGGACGTGTGGCGGAAGAAATCTTCCTCAACCAGATGTCCACCGGCGCGGGCAGCGATATTGAGGTCGCCACCGATCTTGCCCGACGCATGGTCTGCGAGTACGGCATGAGCCGCCTCGGCCCGCTCACCTTCGGCAAGAAGGAGGAGCAGATCTTCCTGGGCCGCGAGATCGCCCAGCATCGCGACTTCAGCGAGGAGACGGCCCGCCAGATCGACCTGGAAGTGCGCCGCCTGATCGACGAGGCCTACCAGTCGGCTCATGGAATCGTGGAATCGAACGCCGACGTCATGCACCGCATCGCCGCGGCTCTGCTGGAGCGCGAAACCATCGACGCCGAAGAGGTGAAGATGCTCATCGAGGGCAAGGAACTTCCCCCGTTGCTCTCGAATTTGGCCACCCCTTCGGACACCGGCGGCAATGACGTGCAGGAGGTTCTCAAGCCGGAAAGCCGCGGACCGGGCTACCCGGAAGGCGCGCCTTCACCGGCATAAACGCAATTCATGCAAGAAAAGAGGGCCACTCCATCGGAGTGGCCCTCTTGCTTGGGAGCGCCTCAAAAAATCTTGTAGCTCATGCCCACGCTGGCCCCGTAAGGCGATAGCGTGGAGTTGCCCGCCCACCAGGGCCAGTAATGGTACTCGACATCCATCGCGCGAAGGCTGATTTTCTTGGTCAGCTTCACGTCCACGCCCCCGCCGAAGGCGAAGTCTGTGTACTGGCCAGTGCCCGCAGGCAATCCGTAGAAGTTGCCGAAGTTCATCTTCGAATATCCGCCCAGCGCCTTGCCATAGACGGTCGCTTTCCAGAAGTGGTACACCGGTAGTCTCGGACCGATCAGGTAATTGTCCTGGTTGATTCCTCCGTACTGGTTCCAGCGCAGCCAGCGGCCTTCGGCCTCGAACTGCACCCAGCGCCTGAGTCTCACATCAACATAAGCACCCACGCCGAAGAGCATATAGTTGCTGGCTCCCGCGACAGGAATGTAGGTGGGGGAAGAAGACTGACATGTATCTCCGCAGGTCCAAATACCGGAAAAATCCGGCTGAAAAAACGACGCCATCCCGCCGGCGGTGATCGAAACCTGCCGTCCGGTGGCCGAGGGAACCACTTGCGCGCCGGCGGCAACAGCTCCTGAAATTAGCAGAATCGAGAAAAAAAGCGAGCTAAATTGTCTCATATGCAAAAGGCACTTTCCGTCCGGGCAATATCATCGCCGCCCTGTAAGAGAGTTCAATCGAAAACGTTTTGTAATCCCTGGACCGGAATGCGGCACACTGCGCATCCCCGGTCCAGAGATTCCCGAATGAGTCTACTGCGCTGCCGGATGCGATGTGCCCGCGGACTGCTGGGGCGCGTCGCCGGCAGTGGGAGGCGCCGCGGGCGGAACGGCGGCCGGAGCAGCGGGCGGCGCCAGACGCGAGGCGTCATAGCGCTGCAATTTATAGAAGATCGGCGTCAATTCCAGCGGCATCTTGTCGCGGGGGTTCATGTAGGAGTAGATCTTTGCGTTTAGCTGATGCACCCTGTCGTCCCAGGGATCGGTCTTGAGCCAACTGCCCAGGGGCAAGGCCGCACGCTGGGTGAGGTCGTCCCAGTTCAGCGTGGGAGCCATGCTCTTCAAATCGGCCATCCACGGACTTCCGTCGGCGCTCAGCAGAGAGTCGCCCAGTTTGGGCGTGTTCAGCGCCTTCAGCACCTTTTCCCGATCCACCAACTGCGCATAGTAGAGACCCGCCGAGGGCAGTCTGTCCTTGTACATGGAGTTCTTCAAGTACTCCATGGCCTTCTTGGCGGCCTCTGCGTTGTCATGGTCCGAGTGGTACATGTCGATGCGCCTGAATGTCGCTTCGTCAGGAAACAGCAGCCGGTCGTTGAAGGCGTAGCGCGTGTCGATGTGGTGGCCCATCACGATGTGGGCCAGGTCCATGGCCACCACCGAAGCGATGGCTTCCTCGGTGGGCAGGCTGTCGATCAGCCCTTTGCTGATCAGAATGGTGTTGCCGACAGTGGTGGTTTCCACCGTGGTCGAAAGCAGGATGCGGGTATGAACCAGGTCGGTAAAGACCAGATTATTGGGCACTTGCAGGTTGATGACGATCTGGTCCAAAACCGTGTTTTCATAGCCGCCCGGCATCAGCGGCGCCACCAGGCCGGCTTCCACCAAGCGGTCGATCACATTGTTCTCTGCCTGCGTGACCCAGGCGCGTGAGGCCTGCAGCGGACCCACATCCTGCGAGTCGTCGCTCTTGTCCACCGCGTCGTCCACCTTCACGCTCACGTTTTCGCTCTCCCGCGTGGGCAGCTTGAGAGAGTAGCCCCAGAAGTGCGTCTGGGCCTTCAGCCCGAGCTTGGCGCCTTGGGTGCGCTGTGTCTCCTCCACGTAAACAGCCACCGGCAGCCAGATGCCCGGCTGCACGTTCATCCGCCAACTGTCGAAGTGGAAGTAGATGCGCGAGTCTTCCTCGCCCCGGGGCTGGGTAAACGAGCCGTTGAAGCGGACAATGTTGCCCTCCTGGTCCTCGACCCAGATGCGCCCATAGAACCGGCCCATGCCCGATACCTTGGGTTGCACGTCGTAAACCCAGGTGCGCACCGACCCCAGAAACTCCCGCCGCACAAAGCTGAACGCATAGTGCTGGTTGTCGAAGCTCCTGGGATCAAGGAACATCATCTCCGTAAATCCCAGCGGATTGTACGTAACATGCGTGTCCAGCCTCAGCGCCTTGGTGAGTCCCGTGATCGAGAGCAGCGAACCCTTGAAGAATTTGCTATTTGACTTGGCGCTCCTGGGCTCGTATATCTTGTCGAAAAAAACCTTGCCGAAGTCAATGCGGCTCAACATGTACTCGTCCGACACCGGCACCTGGTAGAGTTTGAGATCCGGCTTGGTGTTCTGGATGTAGGTCTCCACCAGGGGCGTGCGCTGCTGAATATTCTTGATCAGCACCTTTTCGCGGCCAATGGCCTTTTCCATCAGCGCCGCCTGATCCGGGGTGAGCTGGTGGAGCTGTGAGTACTTGGGCTTGGGCGCCTTCTTGCCAAACCCCAACGCAAACGCACACGTGACACTAAGGGTGATGAGCAGCAAGGCGATGGATATCTTCCGAAACGTCATGTCAGGCTCCTAAGCTGTGTTCTTCCGCGTATTCCTCTGGCCGCCGGCGCCGTTCCGGCATCCCGCGGCTGAGCGTAGCTGTTGTTCTTGCGTGCAATTCCGATGTTACGCCAACTGAAACGAAATGGTAATGGTAGTTGCCTTGTCCACCGCCTGGCCGTTGCGCGTGGCGGGACGGAAACGAATCTGTTGCGCTGCCCGGCGCGCCTCTTCATCCAGGCCATGGCCCAGGCCTTGCACGATGCCCTGCACCACCACCTGGCCGGTGGCCGTAAAAGTAACCCGCAAGATCACATCGCCCTGCACCTTGAGCTGCTTGGCTTCGCTGGTGTACTCCGGCTGCGGCTTGGAGATGACCACCACGTCTGTGGGGGGCGGTCCGACTACCGCTCTGGGGGCTTCCGCCACGGCCGTGGGCGCAGTGGGTATGCCGACAGAGGCTACCTTGCCCACATTGCCCGATGGGGCCGAGATTGTCGCCGTCGGAACCACGGCTGAGGCTACTTTTCCGCCGGGCCTGCCGTTGTTATTGCCGTATTTCAGTCCATCGCCAATGCCTGTCGAGCCCACCACTCCGTGGGGCGCGATGGCAGGCCCCTGATTTCCGCCGTACATATTGCCGATGGCCGCCACCGTGGCCGGCCCCTTGGCGTTGGGATTGGGCGGGACGCCGAAGGTCTGGCCAAAATGCACCGGCTTCGTGGAGGGCTTTACACTGCTGTCCTGCGCCGGCATGGCTGCCGGTGCCAGCACAGCCTTGGGCTGCGGCGCCAGAACCACCGCATGCTTGGCGCCCTTGATCGTCGGAACCGTCAACTTGGCTTCCATCGGCAGCGGTTTCAGCTCCGGCTTCGGCTCCGGTTTGGGGATATTGATCTTGGGCGCCTCAAACTTCACATCCGGAACCCGTATCGGTTCCACCTTCGGCGGAGGAGGCATCTTCTCCTTGGGCTTAGGCGGCGGCTGTTTGGCCGGCAGAACCAAAAGCGTCTCCTCATACCGGTGCTGTTCGATGGTCTTCTTGGTAATCTCTCCAATGTAGAGAAACAAAGCCAGCATCAGCCCGTTGATCACCATGCTGGTGATGAACGAACCGGGGCTTCGCTCGGGCTCGGGGAGCAATCCGAAAGTGGCCCGTTCTGGATTAGGCTTCATAGGCATAACCTCAATCCTCGCTCACGGCCGTGGTGGCCGCGCCGCGCACGGTCGCCTGACCGGATTCAAATTGCCCATGCGTAGAGCGGACGGGGGGAAGAGAAAAACCTCTGTTCATGTTTGTTGCGCGTGACCCGGAAAAACTGGCGCGGCCACGGCCAGACTTTGGCTTGCGAGGCTCCATGCAATATGGACTGCCGGCCGCCTGGACCCTGAACATTCGAATATTCGTATTCTCGCCCATGGCATCCAACAAAAATGCAATTCCTCCTTGCAAAAGGACATTCACTCCCGTGCTGTGCTGCATGACGCCTGCAACAGCCATTCTCCGCCCCTGCAAGAGAAAAAAAGTCACTACGCCGTCAATGCGACGGCCTGAAGGCGGCCGGCCACCGACAGGCAAAATCCATCCCTGCATATTAGACTTTAAGCTATATCAAAGTATTTGGGAAGGAGCAGTTTTTTCGTGAAATTCCTGGTAACTGGCGGTGCGGGGTACATAGGTAGTACTGTCGCGGGATTGCTGGCTCAAAATGGGGCACACACCGTTGTTTATGACAACCTGAGACATGGCCGGCGCGACCTTTTACTTCCTAACATCAATTTTATCAAGGGGGAACTGGCAGACCGCCCCGCTCTTGAAGATATTTTCATCACCGCCAAAGCCCAGGGAAGACCCTTCGACGCCGTCCTCCATTTTGCCGCCCTCATTGAGGCCAGCGAATCTATGCTTCATCCCGAGCAGTACTTTCGTAACAACACCGCCTCCACCCTCTCCCTGCTTGAGGCCATCCTCGCCCACGGCCCTCGCCGACTGGTCTTCAGCTCCACTGCCGCCGTCTACGGCGAGCCGGAATTGATTCCAATCAAAGAGGATGCGCGTCTGTTGCCAACCAATGTATACGGCGAATCCAAATTGCTGGTCGAGCGGATGCTCGACTGGTTCAACCGCATTCACGGCCTGCGTTACGCCTCGCTGCGCTACTTCAACGTGGCCGGCGCGCCCGAAGGCCCCAGCGGCGTCACCCGCGGCGAAGCCCACGAGCCCGAATCCCACCTCATTCCCCTGGTCCTCGACGTCGCCCTCGGCCGCCGTCCATTCATCCGCATCTACGGCGACGACTACCCCACCCCCGACGGCACCTGCATCCGCGACTACATCCACGTCTCTGACCTGGCCGACGCCCACCTGCTGGCCCTCAACGCCCTCGAAGCCGCACCCGCCGCCGCACCCGCCGCCAAGAGTCGGTTGATCTTCAACCTCGGCAACGGCAAGGGCTTCAGCGTCCGCGAGGTCATCGAATCGGCCCGCCGCGTCACCGGCCATCCCATCCCCGCCGAAGTCCACCCCCGCCGCTCCGGAGACCCCGCTGTCCTCGTCGCCAGCTCCGAAAAAGCCATCCGTGAACTAGGCTGGAAGCCCCGCTACACCCAGCTCGACGAGATCATTCGCACCGCCTGGCTCTGGCATCAGAAGCGGTACGCGCAATAGATAGTGCTACAGGCAAATGTCGGAGCTTGTCATGCGTCAGATTAGCGTGAAGAATCACTCTGCAAGCCTTATTTCAACCTGGAGGCCAGTATGCGTTTCATGATTGCTATGTTTTCTTGTTTGTTCCTAAGCGGACTGCTTCACGCGCAAGCTCCGCAGTGTTCAGGCTGTCCCAATTCGGACGCTGGTTCCTTGCCGCGGGGCCGCACCGTCTGCCTCACTGAAAATGAATTGGCCGTACACATCGCCACCCGCAAACCGGTCGCCCCGCCCGGACTGAACGAGCCTCACATGAACATCGACGGAATTGTGGCAGTCTGCCTCTGTTTTGCGCGAACAGGCAAAGTTAGGGATATGAGCATTCTCTCCGGCCCCGCAATGATGCAGCAATCAGTCCTAAACTCCGTGAAGGACTGGACCTTTCGCCCGGTCAAGCAATCCGGACGCCGCTATGGCGGCTGCGGAACCCTACGGTTACATATCATTCTGAATGACTCGCAGGTGCGAACGACAATTGAAAAATAATTCTAAAAGTAGCTACAAATAGAACTTCATTTGGCGTTGATTTTGGTGTAGAATGATGATGAACTTGGACTTCGATTGGGATCCCGCGAAGGCTCAGGCCAACCTGCGTAAGCACAAGGTTCCGTTTCTGATAGCCTGCGAGGTCTTCAAGGATGTCAATCGTCTCGAACGTCTGGACACTTCCGGCCAATACGGCGAGGAGCGGTGGACCGCAATCGGGCGCGTCGAAGAGACGATTCTTTTTGTGGTTTATACACAACGCGGGCAGCGGACCCGCTTGATCTCCGCACGAAGGGCGACTCGAAATGAACAGCGAAGTTACTGGACTGGTGACGCACAGGCTTGACCCCGACAACCCTCCTGTCTTGTCGGAAGAAGAGCGTCAGGCATGGGAGTCGCTGAAGAATATGCGCGATGAAGACATCGATCTGAGCGATATTCCCGAGCAGACCGGCGGCGGCTGGCGGCGCGTCTCGGAGCTGGTCCCGGCAGAAAACAAGCAACAGATCACGCTGCGCCTCGATGCAGACCTGATCGCGTTCTTTCGCGCCACTGGCAGGCGCTATCAGAGCCGCATCAATGCCGCGCTGCGCGCGTATGTTAACGCGCAGAAGATATCCCTCTGAAGCCGTAATCTTTCGTAACTTCCCAGGTCCCGTGATCGGGACCTGGGAGCCCATTCGACTTACAGTTCAAACCACAATCACACGACCATCGACTAGTTCAGCGTGGCGATCAGTTGCACCCGGTTGACATTCCAGTTATCGCCGCCCATGCCGCCTCCAAAGCCGGTGTGCAGGTTGATCGAGGTGATGCCGCCACCCCTGAGTCCGCCCGCCGGAATGGGAATGTTGACCGTGTGATCGGTCCAGTTGTTCCAATCCTGTCCGCCATTGACGTTGTTCAGAGTGATAACGCCGCCGCTGGCCAGATGCACTGTCACGGTACAGTTATCGCCGGCGTTGGAGCCGCCGCGCAGATCGTCATTACCGGTGGAGATGATGAGCTGGAGCGATCTTACGCTGACGCCGATGTCCATCGCGGGAACAGTCAGCGACTTGTCATGCAGGCTGCCGGTGAAGCGGACCAGTGGGTTGCCGGAGGCATTCAGCCAGGTGTGCGTTGTGGGCGGCGGCGGAGGCGAGGTCGTCGAGCTGCCGATGGGGAAGCTAACGATCATTGCGACTTTGTTAACATTCCAGTTGTCTCCGCTGAGACCGCCGCCGAAGTTCGTGCTCAGGGTGATACCGGTAATACTGCTGATCGGCGGCGCATGGGCCGGAAGATTGAGACGAAAGGAGTGCGTCGTGCCATTCTTCCAGTTCTTGCCCATGTTGACGTTGTTCGTCACCGTGCTGCCGCCTGCGAAGCTCAGCGTGACATTGGCATTGTCGGAAGCGTTGGAGCCGCCGCGCAGATCGTCGTCGCCGGTCTGTATTACGACCAGCACCTGGGTAGCCGCCGCCGAGGTAACTACTCTGGAGGGAGGAACCATGAGAGGAAGCATATGGTTGCTGCCGGTGAAGCGGAACAGCGGAGATCCCGTGCCCATAATCCAGGTCTCCGAGGTTGACCCCGGCGGCGGATCGAGCTGCGGCTGGCAATTGTTATCGAAGTCCGAACGGTAGCGGGCCACCGAGAAGCCTGCAAACATCGTAAAGGCCATCGCATCCGGAAGGTCCTCGCACCGGTCCGCAACCTCGCCGCTGCCCAGGGTGCCATAGCCTGCTCCAGCCGGGTCCGAGAGAGTCTCGACGATCTCATGGGAGAAGGCACGGGTAAAGCCGTCGAACTGCGTGAGGCCGGCGGGCGCGCGCGTGCAGGCAGGCTCGGTGGGAATTACGGTGTAATTGGGCGTGTTGAGTCCGCCAGAGTGCCACGCATTGGTGGTCGTGGTGGTGCACATATCCCCGCCGGGACTGGTAACCACGAGTTGGAAGGTTGCAACGTGGACATCGGGGCTGAAGATCAGATTGAGTTGCGGCGAGGGGTCCAGGCCGTTGGCGTGACAGTTGGCCAGCGAGCGGATCGTGTCAGCCTGCAAGACGCCATTATGCGCATCCCGCATGGCCGCCTGAAAGCAGCTCGCTTTGACCTCGGCGCTGCCGAAGAACTGCGGCGGATTGATGCCCGAGTACTGGAAGAGCGGATCGAAGTAGGTGGGCCAGGGATGACTCATCAAGGTCTGGGTAAAGTTGTCGATGGAGGCGCGCGAGAACCTGGCCGCGTCAGTGGGACGTAGCGAGGCGATGTGCGACTCCCAACTTTGCGTGTCCGAGTTGGGATAGACGTAGATGTTGGTGAACCGGCCGTTGGTGACCACAGCCGTGCCCTGCGCATAGGCGCCGCCAGCCATCGCTATGGCCAGCAGCAGCGTCAAGCACAGAGGGAGGACGCTCAATCCAGAACGAGCTGGAAGACTAGGGAAAAACCGATCTGATGACATGACCTCTCCTTGATTCTCGTGAATGGATGGGGACGTGCGCCTTGGGAAAGGCAGGGGGAAGCGCTCGACATCCGCGAGCAACATGGATGTATTGATGCTGCTATACCCTTGTTAGCGTGTCAAGAGGCTTTTTTTGGTTTTTCTTTGAGAGTTCGCTTGCGTGCCAAGTACGGCCTCTCCGTCGATGCGGCCCAGGCAGAGGTGCTGCCCTTGCTGGCTCGCACCAGGCGAGGTGTCGCAGTGGTAGCAAGCGTGGCCGGTGTATAATCCGCAGTGATCTCGGGACTGAGCTAACCCAAGCTTCAAATAGCACGGTTTCCACATCTGGCGCCAGGACCGGTACACCCCTGCGCGATGCCCACGATAAGGAAAGACGATGAGAACGATCAAGGTTCTGCTCCTTTTCGCACTGCTCCTCACAGCCACCGGCTGTAAGCAAATCTCCGCATTCTTCCACGAAGGCAGAGCCAGCTCGGAAAAGATGATCTGTCACATTGATTCCTCCTCTGCCATTGGCCAGCCTGTCTCAAGCCCGGATAGCCGGCATGTGGCCTATGTGGCGAAGGCTGGCGCCAAACGGCTTGTCATGGTGGACGGCAAGGAGGAGAAGCCCTACGATTTCATCGATGCGTCGAGCCTCACTTTTAGCCCAGATAGCCATCGAGTGGCCTATTTGGCATCGGTAGGCGGGAAGCAGTTTGTCGTAGTGGGCGGCAAAGAGGAAAAACCCTACGATGAAGCCAGCGGTCTCATCTTCAGCGAGGACAGCCGGCGGCTGGCGTATATGGCCAGAGTTGGCGAGAAGTGGCTCGTCGTGGTGGATGGCAAAGAGGAGAAGCCCTACGACGTCATTGCAGGACCAAGCCTCGCTTTCAACCCGGACAGCAGCCGCGTGGCATATCTGGCCAGAGATGGCGAGCATTGGGTTGCCGTGGTGGACGGAATAGAAGGAAAACTCTATGACGACGCGCAAGGCCTCATCTTCAGTCCGGACAGCCAGCATGTGGCCTATGTGGCCAATATCGAGGGGAAGGCCGTTCTCCTGGTCGATGGCAAAAAGCAGGGCTCCTACGATGGCATCGGCAGCGATGCCGTCAATGACATGAAAGTTATCTATAGCCCGGACGGCCGGAGCATGGCCTATGGAGCGCAAATCAAAGATATGTGGACCGTCGTTGTCAACGGCAAGCGGGGGAAATCCTACGATGCCGTCGGCGGTCTCATCTTCAGCCCTGACAGTCAGCAAGTGGCCTATGTCGCCCAGACTGACGACAAGTGGGCAGCGGTAGCAAATGGCAAAGAAGGCAAATCCTATGATGCCATCAGCCGCCTTCTCTTCAGCCCGGAAGGCCGGCGGCTGGCTTATTTGGCTGAGGCCGGCGAAAAGAAGCTTCTTGTGGTGGACGGAGAAGAGGGCAAACCTTACGATTCCATCCTCGCGGCTGATTCCATCCAGCACGTGCACAGTTGCAAGGAAGGTGACTGCTGGGACGCCTTCTACATCGAGAAGCCGTTCCTGTTCAGCCCGGACAGCAAGCGCGTAGCCTACGTGGCCAAAGTTGGCGAGAAACGGTTCAATGTCAGCGAGAAGTGGTCTGCCGTGGTGGGTGGCATGGAGCAGCGACCTTACGACGGCATCGGCGGCCTCATCTTCAGCCCGGACAGCCGTCATGTAGCCTATGTGGCCGGAGCAGAGGCCAGGCAGTTTGTTGTGGTGGACGGCAACGAGGGCAAGCAATACGATGGGCTGGTGAAAGGGACTACATGCGAGTTCGATTCCGCCAACGAACTTCATTACCTCGCTAAGAAGAATACCTCAAGCGACGGCAAGAGTTATGACATTGTTCTTGTCGAGGAGACGATGCAGTGACGCTTTTAATTTGAACCAACATGCGAGGCCTGACGTAAAATGCTCGATATGCGCCGCCTACTCGTGACCGCTTTTACCTTCCTATCGCTCTCACCGTTTGCCTTTACACAGCAAAAGGAGACGCTTATGACTCACCATGCACACGGCACTTTCACTGTGAACATTCAGCCGATTACGCCTGCGCCGGCCGAGGGGCTGAGCCGATTCTCCAGCGTCAAGCAGATCCACGGCGATCTGGAAGCGACGAGTAAAGGCGAGATGCTTTCAGGCGGCGATCCTAAGCTGGGAGAGGCCGGTTACGTGGCGATCGAAATGGTCACAGGAACTCTTGCAGGAAAACACGGCAGCTTTGCGCTACAGCACACGGCCACGATGGATAAGAGCGGATCCAAAATGTCCGTGACCGTCGTGCCAGGCTCCGGAACAGGGGAATTGAAAGGCATCGCAGGCACGTTCACTATTCACATCGAGAACGGGCAGCACTCATACGACTTCGAGTACACACTTCCGGAGTAGACCCGAAAACAGTTCCTCCCGTACGCCGGTGGGACGCAAGCCGGCCTGGTATGGCGCATGGTCCTGCACGCAAATGATAAAGTGAAGCTTACCTCTTATGTTCGCCACCTCCCAGCACGCGCACTTCATCGGCATCGGCGGCATCGGCATGAGCGGCATTGCGGAGATTCTGCTCAACCTGGGCATGGAGGTTTCAGGCTCCGATCTGCGCCGCTCTCCGGTGACCGACCGCCTGGCCCAGATGGGCGCCACAATCTACGAGGGTCATGATGCCGGCAATATAGTCGGGGCCACGGTGGTGGTCACAAGCTCCGCCGTCTCCTCGAACAATCCCGAGGTGCTGGAGGCCCGCGCCCGCAAGATTACCGTGATTCAGCGCGCCGAGATGCTGGCCGAGCTGATGCGCCTCAAGTACGGCATCGCCATCGCCGGCATGCACGGCAAAACCACCACCACTTCGATGGTGGCCGCGGTGCTCGCGGCCGGCGGCCTCGACCCTACAGTCGTCGTCGGCGGACGGGTGGATGCGCTCGGCTCCAATGCCAAGCTGGGAAAGTCGCAATACCTGGTGGCCGAGGCCGACGAGAGCGACCGCTCCTTCCTCAAGCTCTCGCCCATCCTGGCCGTGGTCACCAATCTCGACCGCGAGCACATGGACTGCTATCGCGACATGGCCGATGTGGAGCAGGCCTTCCTGACCTTCATTGATAAGCTGCCGTTTTACGGCGCGGTGACCGCCTGCCTGGACAATCCGCAGTTGGCCGCCATTCTGCCCCGCGCCCACCGTCGCGTCTTCACCTATGGAGTCGCGGCGGAGGCCGATTACCAGCTGGAGTTTCTCTCGGCGGTAGTGGGAACCTTCGCGCGCTTTCAGGTGGTGACCGCGTTGGGGCCGCTCGGGCCCTTCGAGCTGCATGTGCCCGGCCGGCACAATGTGCTCAACGCCACGGCCGCCGTGGCTATCGCCCACCAGCTCGGCATTGACGCGGAGATGATTGCCGAGGGGCTTCGTTACTTTCGCGGCGTGGACCGGCGCTTCCAGTTGCGTGGCCAGGCGCGCGGCGTCACCGTGGTGGACGACTACGGCCACCATCCCACCGAGATTCGCGCCACCCTGGCCGCCGCCCGCGAATGCGGCCACCAGCGCATCTTCGTCGTCTTCCAGCCCCACCGGTACACGCGAACCAGGGACCTGCTGGACGAGTTCAGCGGCGCATTCGCCGACGCGGACACGGTCATCGTGCTGCCCATCTACGCCGCCAGCGAGGAGCCAATCCCCGGCGTGACGGCGGAGGGGCTGGCCAGCAGGATTCAGGGGCCAACCGTTCATTATGCCCCGGAGTTTGCCGCCGCGGTTGCTGCGGTTGCCGGCCAGGTCCGCGAAGGAGACCTGATCCTCACCCTCGGCGCAGGCAGCGTGAGCCAACTAGGCCCACTGATACTCGCGGCGCTGGAAGGGGTTTAAGAGAATCTCCTCCTTCCATTGTGGTGTAGTTGCGATCAATTTGCACCAGATGTTATTTTTGCGCTTTTTTGATATTTGGTGCATAATGGTTCCATGCGCACCAGTGTCACGCTTGATGAAGATGTCTACGAGATTGCCACCCTCTATGCCAAGGGCCGCGGAGTCACCCTCGGCGCCGCCCTTGGCGAGATGGTGCGTAAGGCAATCTCTGCGCCGCCCACTCCCACCCCTTCGCCGCGACTGAAACGAGCGCCAAACGGCTTGCTGATCTTTGCTGGAAACGGCAGGGTCATCACCAACGAGATGGTGAAAGCGGCATTGGAAGAGGACGACTAATTGAGTAAGCAGAAATATCTGCTCGACGTGAATGTATTGATCGCCCTCGCCGAGCCGAAGCACGTGCATCATCAGGCGGTGATGCGATGGTTCAATACTCCCGGTCTCGATTGGGGCCTATGCGCGTTCACTGAAGCTGGCTTTCTTCGGGTTGCGACCCATCCGATAGCGGGTTCATATACGTTGGCGGAATCGACCGCTGTGCTGGCATCCCTGACAAATCATCCCGGTTATCGGTTTTGGCCTATCTCAACCGGTTGGGCTACCCTTGCCGCGCCCTTCCAGGAGCGGGTCTTCGGCCACCAGCAAATCACCGATGCCTACCTGCTGGGACTTGCGGTGAAAGAAAACGGAGTCCTGGTCACACTGGACAAGGCAATCAAGTTTCTCGCCGGCGCTGCGTACAGCAAGAATGTTCTGGTTCTCGAATAAGCCTTCCGTTCAATCCACTCCAACTCAACGCACTGCCTTCGGCAGCTTTCCCAGCGCATCCGTCACAATCCCCGGCGTCAGCAATTCAGGCAGGAGACGTGGGCTCGTTTCACCCGGAGCGTAGAGCGCGTAGGCCGGAACGCCGCTGCGCCCCAGCGCGGTCAACGCTTGCGTGATCGCCTCGTCGTGACGGGTCCAGTCGGCGCGCAACAGGGCCACGTTGGCGGCTTGAAAGACCTGTTGCACTGAGGGCTGGTTGAGAACCACGCGCTCGTTGACCTGGCAACTCAGGCACCAGGCTGCGGTGAAGTCCACAAAAACCGGCCGCCCTTCGGCCTGGTAGCGGCTAACCGCCTCAGCGGACCAAGGCTCCCAGCTGCTGGTGGCAACGGAGGTCAGGCTAGCCTTTCCAGCTTGGTTCCCCGCTCCCACAACATCCCCAACCAACCTTTGGCCCAACACTGCCAGCGCGACCACTCCCAGCAGAATCAACACAGCCACAGCCGTAGCCCAGCGCCTGGCCGGCCAGCGGCCCAGGAACCATCCGGCAATGGCTAGCAACAAAAAGCTCGTCAACAGCGCTGCCAGCACGCCGGCTCCGTAGGCTGCGGCCAGCACCCACGCCAACCAGATCACTGTGATGAAAATGGGAATCGAAATAGCCTGCCGCAGCACCTCCATCCACGCGCCGGGCTTGGGCAGGATGCGTGTCCAGGCAGGTTGCAGCGTGAGCGCCACGTAAGGCGCGGCCAAACCCAGAGCCAGCGCCGTAAAAACAGCAAAGGTGACCGCCGGGGATGCGCTGAGCGCGTAGCCGATAGCCGCTCCCATGAAAGGCGCGGTGCAGGGCGTGGCCACCACCACGGCCAGCACTCCGGTAAAAAAGCTACCCGTGTAACCCTGCTTCGCCGCCAGCGAGCCGCCCGCAGAGGTCAGCGTCAAGCCGATCTCGAACTGCCCAGCCAGCGAGAGCCCCAGAAAGAAGAGCAGCCCGGCCATCAGCGCCAGAAAGACCGGCGACTGGAACTGGAATCCCCAGCCCAGTGTGGCTCCCGCCGCGCGCAACCCCAGCAGCACGCCCACCAGCGCCCAAAAGGAGACCAGAATCCCCGCGGCATAGGCCAGTCCATGCGCGCGCAGCCTGTGCAGTTCCCTGTGGCCGGTGTGAACCAGAGCCAGTCCCTTCAAGAACAGCACCGGAAAGACGCAGGGCATGAGATTCAGCAGCAAGCCACCGAGAAAAGCCAGGCCGGAGGTCCGCAGCAGCAGCGCCCAGAAAAGCGAAGGCGCTTGCGCCGCGACCACACCCGGCAGCGCCACAATCTCATATGCCCGTCCACCGGAAAGTTCCAAAACTCCCTTCAGTTGAGCGGGATTGGCAGTAAGATTCGCGTCTTTCTTGAGGTCAAGAATCAAGCCTTTCGCGGTTGGAGTGAACTTTTGCGGGGAGGGATTGTCTAGAATGTCCTGATCTTCTGGAAAAAATGTAGCGGATAGTTCACGCTGGCTGGTTTCAACGGAGAGGCGAAAACCTTTGGGCGTGGGTTGGAAAACTGGCTTCGCGTTCGGAGGTAGCGGCTTGGGTAGCGCGTTCCCCAACCGCTTGAAAAACGCTGCATCCGACGGGGACACAATCGCCACCATGGGTTCTTCCGGGAAAACCCGAAACGAAGTTTCCAGTTCCGCCTTGCCAGGAATGCAGCTCCCTCGGCAAACCAGCCAATCCACCTTGGCATGAACGATAATTTGACCGGCCTTGACCGTTTTGGCCGCATCCAGCTTGAACGGGAACAGAACTTCATCTTCGTATCCGTAATCCATCAATGGACCAAGCGGCAGCCTCTTCGGCGCAGGAAACTGCATAGTACCGACGGTAACGCCTTCAGGAAGCGTCCAATGAATATGAGGCGGTTCGCCTGCATCGCCCGGATTTTTCCAGTAGATGTGCCAGCCAGGCTCCAACTTGAAGTAGAGCCCGGCATCGTTGCTCACGCCTGGATAAAGATAACCCTCTGGAAACACTAGCTGCACATGCACGTGGTCCGCATCGGCGGAACTCGACGCTGCCCGCGCGGGCAATCCCGCGGCAAGCAGCAACGGCACCGCGAAAATCAATCGGAAAATACGCTTGGCGGACAAAGACGGTCTCCTTATCCTTCGATTACTCAGTCTATCTGACAATGGTCACGAAAGCATGGGCACGGATTTTCTATTCCCTACCTGAGATGGACAGGTGGTTTCCGTCAGGATCGTCGAAATTCGCGATCCAATGGGTAGAAGTGAGACCTCGCGGACTGTGAGTAAAGGTGACTCCTTTTGCTTCCAGGCAGCGATAGGCGGCCTTAACGTCAGTCACTGAGAAGCCGATTTCTCCGCAGCCGGCAAGGGGCCCACGCATCTTGGCGGCGGGTTCGCTGAGACACAGAGCCACCCTTCCCCCATCAAGAAAGGCGATGCCGGGAAACTCCCGCTGCAGATTCAAACCCAACTTGCCGCAATAGAATCCGAGCGCACGCGACAGATCGGAGACCCCGAGCATCACGACACTCACTTCTGAGAGTCTGAATTCCGCTTGTTCCATATTCCGCATCCCTCCATTTCGCAGCTTCAACGGCTGGCGCTCGTCTGGGGACTGAGGACGAAAAGCATCCTCATCCCGACCGGCAGCCTCCGCGATCAATGTGCGGTGATCTCTCGCGTTTCAAATATCACATTTGAGCTGTTTGCACAAGCACACAGCAGCAGCTGCGGCCGCAAGAACAAGACAGCAAGAATCCAGTTTGTGTTAAGTCTCCGCCAGGTCATCGTCGCCGGCGTCGGCAGTCACCGCGGTGCCCCGCCGCTTGGCCAGTAGGTAACCGCGCAAAAACGGCTCCAGATAGCCGTCCAGCACCTTGTCCACGTCGCCTACCTCGACCTTGGTGCGATGGTCCTTGGCCATGCGGTAGGGCTGCAGGACGTACGACCGGATCTGCGAGCCGAAGTTGATGTCGAGCTTGGAGTCTTCCAGCTTCTTGCTCACCGCCCGCTTCTTTTCCAGCTCGAATTCGTAGAGCCGCGAGCGCATCATCTTCATCGCCTTGTCGCGGTTCTTGTGCTGCGAGCGCTCGTTCTGGCAGCAGACGACGATGCCCGTGGGCAGGTGGGTCATGCGCACGGCGGAGTCGGTGGTGTTCACGTGCTGGCCGCCCTTGCCGCCGCTGCGGTAGGTGTCGATGCGCAGGTCTTCCACCTTCAGGTCCACGTTGATGGTCTCGTCAATCTCCGGCGAAACGTAGACGCTGGCAAAAGATGTGTGCCGCCGCTTGGCGGAATCGAAGGGCGAGATGCGCACCAGCCGATGGACGCCGCTCTCGCCGGCCAGTTGCCCAAAGGCGTACTCGCCAATGATGGTGAAGGTGGCCGACTTGATGCCCGCCTCTTCGCCGTCCTGGTAGTCGTTCATCTCGGTTTTGAAGCCTTGCTGCTCGGCCCAGCGCAGGTACATGCGCAGCAGCATCTCGGCCCAGTCCTGGCTCTCGGTGCCGCCCGCGCCGGGATGCACGGTGACGATGGCGTTGAGCGGGTCGGCCTCGCCGTTGAGCGTGGTCCGCGCCTCCAAATCCTCGGCAAAGACAGCCAGGGCTTTGATCTCGCGCTCCAGATCAACGAGCACGTCCTCGCCCTCCTTCGCCAGCTCGAAGTAGGTCTCAATCTCGCCGCTGCGGCGCACCAGTTGATCATCGTCAGCCACCAGCGATTCCAGGCGCTTGCGCTCGCGCATCAGCGGCTTGGTCGCGTTGGGATTGGACCAGAGAGCCGGATCGGCCAGCTTGGTTTCTATTTCGGCTGCTTCCCTGCGGATGCGAGCGGGGTCAAAGATACTCCCGCAGGTCGCGCACCTGGTCGCGCACGGGAGCGTAAGCGAATTCGAGATCGTTCAACGACATGGCTTGGCTCTTTACCTGACTTGGTTTGAATTGCGAGGCTGTTTTCTGTTTGCCTAATCCAGAATACCACCGGATAGGTTCACTAAGCCGGTTGCTTCAATTGCGACCGCCTTCCCAGGGAATTGCTAGTTCATCCCCGGTCCCAAACGCGGAAGCCGAGTCTTCCGGCTCCTATTACGCTTGACTTTTGTATATATTGGTGGTGTAATTTGTAATACGCGAGGAGCGGAAGATGAGCACAGCAATTACTTCCATTCGACTGGATACCAAGCTGGCCGATGAAGCCGTGCGCGCCCTGGGCGTCAAATCGCGCACCGAGGCTGTGCACATCGCGCTTGAGGAGATTGTCAAGCTGAATCGCTTCAAAAAGCTGATGAAGCAAAACGGCGGCAAACTGACCTTCGCTAACTACGACAAGTAAGATGGTGATCTTCGATAGTTCGATCCTCATCGATCATCTGCGTACGAATTGTCACGCTCAGCGCATGGCCGCCCTCGATGATCTGGTGCGCTGCTCCGCCGTTGTTCTCGCGGAACTCTGGCGCGGGGCGACAACGCAGGCCGAGCAGGCACTCCTTCACGCCCTGGAGCGGAACTACCCTATCTTTTCGCCAACTGAAAAGAACTGGCTGGAGTCTGGCCAGCTTCTTCTGAAGATGCAGCACGATCACGGCTTCGAGGGGCGTAAACTGCGCGATCTGCACTTTGATGTGCTGATTGCGCTGACCGCCCGCTCCCATGGCGCAATGCTGATTACCTCCAACCGCGCCGACTTCGAGCTGATTCGCGAGTATCGCGGGTTCAAACTGGAAGTCTGGTAGTGAGATCGAACGAGAATGACGATTAAAAGACCCGCTACGGGATGGAAGTTGCAGAGAGTTACGACGCATCCGGGCGAGATGCTGCGCGAGGAGTTTCTTCTCCCTCTTGGCATCACGCAGAATGCGCTGGCGATGAAAATCCGCGTCCCCGCCACGCGCATTGGCGACATCATTCATGGCCGGCGAGCGGTCACGCCAGACACGGCGCTGCGCCTTGCACAGTTCTTCGGCAATAGCCCGGAGTTCTGGCTAAACCTCCAGCAGATGCACGACCTCTCAAAGGCCCGGCTTGAACTGAGCAAGAAGATTGAACGGGATGTTGAGGCTTACGCCGGGGCGTGAGTGGATTGAATTGAGGAAGAAAGCCGAGGTCCTAGAAGTGGGACTTGGGTACTCGTTCCTCGTGGTAGATTGGGACGTGCGCCGCCCGCCATTGAAAGGAGATTCATGCCGAGGGTTCCGAAACTACTGTGGAAGATTCCAGCCACCATCATTGCAATGATCTTGGGTTTGTTCGGCGCAAGTCAAGCCGGTTGGAGCGGTGCAGACGTGGTTCTCAATTTTCGAGAAATGGGTCTTGCTAATGCCTTTGGAACCAGCGTGATTTTTTTCATTAGCTTCGCACTTTGCTACGGCACTCTTTTGTTCATCACATGGGCAGCAAAACCATTACTTTGGTTGATGATTCCGCTGTCCCTCTACATCGCGATTGTGCCAAGCGCATGGAACGGTTACGTTAGTGGATTCGATAATTCACGCGGCACAGTCATAAGGGAAGGTTGGGCCAATGCTTATGTTCTTGAGCACATGACCCCGCGCGGGCGATATGAGTCGTGTAGTGATAGTCGAATTCGACTGACCGAAGATGCAGAGAGCGTGTGCCAGAGGGCAGTCAGCGGCGCACCCGGAGAGGTCGTGCCTGGAAGCGGGCACAGGTGCGGACTATTCGGATTGGTAACTTGTTATAATATTGTGCCGCAAAAATGAGCTAAAAAGCGGCTGTGTCGCTTGTATCTACAATCCACTGAGCGAAAATGCGACATCCATAAGTGAGGACCGCAAGAATCACCAGCTCCAGCAGTGTTGTCCACTCTCCGTGAATTAGGGATGCCAGCATCGCAATCGGAACTACGCCGATACCTGCAAAGAATAAGCCAACAATGACCGCGAATGCTCCCCATGTGGAGAGCGTCACCAGAAATCCCTCCATCCATAACGTGATTCCAAAGATAAATGAGATCAAGAGAATCAGTGATCCCGAAAATGGACGCGCTCTCTTCACAACAGATAGCGGTAGCAGGACTAGAAAAAGAAATGTCCCTGCTATGAGGCTCGCATTTGTAAACCATGGCAGCAGGTGGTCACTTATCCATGTAGCCCCGGCGAAGAATGCCACAATCAATGACCCGGCAGCAATTAGAAAAACCAGCCCGAGTAAGAACCCGCCAAGCGCCTTTAGCTTTTCCATTTCCAAAATCCTTTCGGTTTGCGATAGTCGGATTCACCCATCATGCGAATCTGAGGCTGCATCCGCGCACTTGTCTTTGCGCGGCTTCTTAGGTATAGCACCAAAATTGCTCTTTATTACTCCATCAGTCGCAAAGAGATCGGCGAACTCCGAGTTAGTGCTGGCCCTCAAGAGGGCCAGCCTTATCGCGGTTTCAAACCTCCCGTATCTCTCCATGATGTCTTCGCTCAAGTCTGTATAGTTCGGCTGGCGGCCATGCACAAAAACAGAGCGATCATCATAAATCAACCGTGCTTCATCTTCCGTTATGGTGACGCCAACACGTTTCGCCAAATTTGGGACTCGCACTGCAAATTGGTCCGTGGGCTTGTTGTATCCAATTTTCAAGAGACTTTCAAAAGCTGAGACAAGTGACGCCATTCTTTGCTCTAAGAAATAAGCATGGAACGCGTAGTCGATATGGCTACGCGCTCTGCGAATGCGCTCATGAGGGCTTTGATTGTAGACTGGCAATGAATATTCAAGCTGCTCGGCCTCCGCCTGACTCAGCCAATCGCGCCATTTAGAGGCCACAATCCAAACATGCGTTGCATAGCCTCGAACGTGTCCCGGCACGATAAAGCTCAACTCTTCATTCTCAAAGAAGAGCCTCGCCGAATGGCACGACGCAATTGTCGTGGGGTGAATCAGGCGGGAAAGAAACAACACTCTACCAAGTACGCCGTCATGATCCCACGTAAGATGTTCATGACCGTAACTCGAGGGGTAGACTTTCCTGCAAAAAGCATATCGGCAGCCGAATTGCCGAGAAGGGCGAAAATTAAATCCTGCTGGTTCACAGGCATCGAATACTTGTTCGCTCGTGATCTTGTGAGGCAGGCTTCCAATCCAGAAATCTGTGCCTAACAAAAAATCAGGTTCCGGTGGAGGCGATTGCTCCCAATAATCGTTAGTCGCCTCGAATCTTCCTGTCGATTGCAGCACTACGTCGAAAATCTCTTCATTCATTCGCCCGCCTCGATCCTTCCGAAGTTCAAGTTACTGCCGCAGCAGTTTTCTTCCCGCCCAGCCAACCAGCATCAAACTCAGTATTACACAGAGCCATCCGAAGAGGTCGCCGTGGGCGGTGTAGAAGGTTACATCGCTGCGGAAGCCGTAGCCGGCGGGCAGAGCGTCGGTCTGGTGGCGGGGAATCGACTGGCGGACGCGGCCATAGGGGTCGATGACCGCAGTGATGCCGTTGTTGGTGTCGCGCAGAATCCAGCGGCGATTTTCGATGGCCCTCATGCGCGCCATGTTCAGGTGCTGCCAGGGGGCGCTGGTGTCGCCGTACCAGCCATCGTCGCTGATGTTGACCAGCACCTCTGCGCCCAGTTGCGCGAAGTGTCGCACCTCGTCGGCAAAGACCGACTCGTAACAGATGAAGACGCCGTAGCGGTGGCCATTCAGCCGGAAGACCTTGCGGTCCGTTCCGCGCGAGAACTCCGAGACACGGCCGGTGAGCTTATGGGCAAAAAAGAGCAGATTCTTGAAGGGAATGTACTCGCCGAAGGGGACGAGGTGGATTTTGTCGTAGCGGCCCACGCGCATTCCATCCGCGCCGATCACCAGCGCGGAGTTGTAATCGTGCCAGGCGTGCTCCTCCGCCGAGAAATCCATACCGACGTTGCCCACCACCAGCGGAGCCTGCACATCATGGGCGATAGACACCAGTGCCTGCTGAAAACGGGCGTTCCCCTCGACAAACGGCGCGGGCGACTCCGGCCAAACCACCAAATCAGGATGCGTGTGGTAAGGCGGGCAAATGATTTCGCCGGTGGGCGCGCCGGTCTGCGGGATTCCGGCGATGTAGGTCTTACATTGTTCCCCGGCTAGCCGCTGGAACTCCGCCATATGGCCCTCCCATTCGCCGCGGCGCAACCACAGTTCTTCGCCAGCCACGTCGAGATTAGGCTGGATGAGAACGGCAGTGGCTGTAGCGGCGGGCTGGGGCGGCGGGATCGAAACCCCGGACGCACCCGCCATCATCAGCAGCACTCCAATCGCACGCAAAATTATCCGGTCCCTGTGCCCGATATGCGGGCGTGACTCCAGCAGCCCGCCCGCCAGCAGCGCATTCACGCCCACCAGCACAAAACTGATGCCATAAACCCCGGTCCACGGCGCAAGCTGGTTGACCAGCGCGTTATCCACCTGCGAGTAGCCGAGTTGATCCCAGGGGACGGAGGTGATGCGCGCGGCCGCCAGCTCCAGCGCGGCCCAAAGAACCGGCGCAGCCGCCAGGGCCAGTCGCGTGCTGCCCGTAGCCCGGCGCACCAACACCACGCCCAAGCCGAAGAGGCCGAAGTAGGTCCCCAGCACCAGGCTGTATCCCACCAGCAGCAGTGTCGGGGCGCCCAGCGGCATATCGCCGTAGCGGAGCATGGTGTCGCGCACCCAGTAGCAGTTGCCCGCGAACCACAGCACGCCGCAGAAATAGCCGAGCAGAAAGCCGCGGCGCAGCGGGCGCGGCGCCTCCGCACAATCTGGCGACAAAATCGCCCACAGCAGCGGAACCAGCCCATACCACGCAAACACCGACCGCCAGACGGGCATCGGCCCGGCCAGCGGAAACGGCAACTCCAGCAATCCGGCGGAGAGAACCGCCGCGGCCCACAACTTCCAGGCTCCACGCTTCCAGAATTCGTTCTGCATACAGGGCAAAGTTTATCGCATCGGGCGCAGGTCGTACATGCATAGACCAGAAACGCCCTGCCGGGGTCCCCGGCGAGCGATTTTGCTCGCTGGGGTGGCTAACTCCTAACCCCTGGCCAGTGCTATCCTCACATCCGAGATGCACGGTCTCTCCCTGCTCGAATTCGTCGCCGTCGGCCTGCTCATTCTGGCCAACGCCTTCTTTGTGGCCGCCGAGTTCGCCCTAGTCTCCCTGCGCGACACCCGCATCGAGCAGATGCTCGCCGCCGCCGTCCCCGGAGCACGCGCCGTCCGCCGACTGCAACGCGATCTGGACGACTTTCTTCCCGCCGTCCAGCTCGGCGTCACCCTCTGCTCCCTGGCCCTCGGCTGGATCGGCGAGCCTCTTGCCGCCTCCACCCTCATGGGCTGGATGAGCGCTCTGCCCATCGCCCCTGCTCACGCTCAGCTTTATGCTCATGTAGCCGCCATCGCCGCCGTCACCCTCGGCTTCGCTCTCATCACCTACTTCCACGTAGTGGTCGGCGAACTGGTGCCCAAGTCCCTCGCCCTGCGCCGCGCCGAAGCCCTCGCCGTCGCCGTCGCCCCGCCCATGCTCTTCTTCATGGCTCTGGCCCGCCCCGCCGTCCGCCTCCTCAAAAGCTCAGCCGCCGCCATCCTCCACGGCTTCGACATTCCCCTCACCGAGCGCGCCCAGGTCCACTCCCCTGAGGAGCTCAAGCTCATCGCCACCGCCGCCCGCCGCCTCGGCCTTCTGCCTCGCTTCCAGGAGACCCTCATCCACCGCGCCCTCGAACTTGAGGATGTGCCCGTCCGCGAGATCATGACCCCGCGCCAGAAGATCTTTTCCCTGCCCTCCAACCTGCCCGTCGAAGCGGCCACCTCCCTGGTCATCGAGCACATGCGCTCCCGCGTCCCCGTCTACGACGAGACCCGAGGCCCCGAGCACATCGTCGGCGTCGTCTACTCCAAAGACCTCGCCCGCCTCATGTTCTCCCGCCAAGTGGGTACCACAAAATCTATGGGTGCCCCAGGTCCCTCGCATTTGGGGACCTGGGAATCGAAGAAACTTGAACCGGGTGCCCCATCCATTCGCCGTACCGGGGTCCCCGGCGACAGGTCTTCGTCGCTGGGGTGGTCAGGCGAATGGGTGGGAAACTCAGTCGACATCACCCTCCGCCAAATCATGCGCGACATCCTGGTCGTCCCCGAAACCAAATCCGTCCTCGACCTCCTCCGCGACCTCCAGCAGCGCCGCCGCCAGATCGCCATCGTGGTCGACGAGTACGGCTCCACGGTTGGCCTGGTCACCACCGAGGACGCCATCGAGCAGCTCACCGGAGAATTGGAAGACGAGTTCGACTCGCCCGCCCTCCCCGTACTCCCCGCCGCCGGCGGCGCGCTGCTGATGGACGGCGGCCTCAACCTCCGCGACCTCGAAACCCAGATGCAATGGGATCTGCCCCGCTCTGGCGGCGTGGAAACCCTGGCCGGCTTCTTCCTAATGCGCCTCGGCCACATCCCCAAGGTCGGCGAATCCATCACCTACGAAGGCCGCCGCCTCACCGTCGTAGAGATGGACAACCGCCGCATCGCAAAAATCCGCGTCGAGCCCGTCGAGGAAGCGCCACCACCCGTAGGCCAATGATTCCATTCAACCCGCTGACTCGCTAACTTGCTAACCCCGCGAAGCGGGGTTAACTTGCTGTTCTTATCTTTTCTTGCAATTTATATCGGACTAATTTAGTCTTAATTCAATATATGCGACTATTTCAGTCGTATTTTCCGGAGGATTCATCTTGCTTTCAAACTCCCGCACGTCTTTGATTCGGCGCAACTTATGGCTGGCAGCATGGCTGGCGTTGCTTATCACCCCGGTTGCCAGGGCGCAGGAAAAGCCCTACTTTGTCACCTACTCGCACGACCTGGAGGAGCCCGGCAACCTCGAAATCGAAACCAAGTCAGCCGTTGCCCAGCCCAACGGCGGCAACCCATTCGGCGCAACGGCGATGGAGCTGGAGTACGGTACGCGCGCCTGGTGGACGACCGAACTTTACCTCGATGGCCAGGCCACCGGCAGCGACTCGGCCGTCTTCACCGGCTGGCGGCTAGAGAACCGCATCCGCCCGCTGATGCGCGATCACGCCGTCAATCCGGTCCTGTATATCGAGTACGAGAACACCTCCGGTGCCGACAAGACCATCCTTGAAGTAGTCGGCCACGACGGCCAGTCGGACCTTGCGCCACCCAACAGCGAATTGCGCCGCGAACATCAGCATGAGGCGGAGATGAAGCTGATTCTCTCCTCCAACGTCAAGGATTGGAACATCAGCGAAAACTTCATCTCGGAGAAAAACCTCGGCCACGATCCCTGGGAGTTCGGCTACACGGTGGGTGCCACGCGTCCTTTGCGCGGCGCGGCCCGCAGCCGGGAATGTACCTTTTGCGCGGAGAAGTTCATCGCCGGCGCAGAGGCCTACGGCGGCCTGGGAGACACCTTCGCGCTGACCATGCGCGATACCTCGCACTACATCGCTCCACTGATCGGCTGGCAGTTGCCTGGAGGCGTCCGCTTCAGCTTATCGCCCGGCTTCGGCCTCACCAGCACCAGCCTCTCTAGGGTCTATCGCGTGGGTCTGGCCTTTGAATTCGAACAAATTGGAAAGTGGTTTCACTCGTCAAATGGAGGCACCCTATGATGCGGCCCAGCCATGCACTTCTGCTGATTGCGCTCACCTCCGTGGTTGCTCTCGGCGCGGTCACTGCCTCGCATTGGGAGCGCGTTCCAGCCAAAGATCATGCGCGTCAAAATCCACTGTCCGGCCAGCCCGAAGCAACTGCCGCCGGCGCGCTTGTCTTTCACGAACACTGCCAGCAATGCCATCAGGCCAACGCGCAGGGCGACGGCCATAAGCGTCCCTCTCTGCGCAGCGAAGGAATTCGCATGGCCAGCGACGGCGACATCGAGTGGTTTCTTCGCCAGGGCGACCTGCGCCACGGCATGCCCTCATGGTCGAGCCTGCCCCAGGCCCAGCGATGGCAGCTTATCGCCTATTTAAGGTCCATTCAATAACAAAAAGCCTGGGTGCCCCATACATTCCGCGCTTTTTGCGGAATGGGTGGGAAGAATACAGTCCGTCTGCGTTGTGACGTGTGGCCCTGATCACTGTCTTCTGTTCCCTATTCCCTATTCCCTGTCTTTATCCATCCACCCGTTTTTAGAAATCAATCAACGCGACGAAGTCGCGAATGAAAGCTACAAGCTACACCCCGGCTTTCGCAAATCCAGAAAAATTCACCCCACAGGCTATTTTCGAGCGTAGAATGATTTCACCCTTTTAGACAAGGGGGGTCCAAATTCCCAAATGGATGGATGAACTATGAGAATTCACAAGCTGTCTTACCTGCACACGTTGTTTGCGCTTCCCACAATATTAACCATCACTCTCGCATTGAGCGGACATTTGTACGCTCAAGTAACCGGTACGGATTGGATCATGTTCGGAGGCGAACGGCAGAAAACCGGCTGGCGTTCCAACGAAACCACGTTGACCGTAGCCAATGTCGGCGGAGGTGGATTCGGCCAGGTATGGCAGTCTCCTTTGTTCGACGCCGATCCCGACGGCACAGCCGCTCACTTGTTTGCCGATCCGCTCTATGTCAATGAGGTCGCGATTTCGGCGGGGCAATTTGTCGGCACATTCAAAGTGGTTCTATGCGGAACCACGGCCGGCTGGGTCTATGCGGTGAACGCAGCTCAGAACGGCTCCGTCGCGCCAGGAACGATTCTCTGGAGAACGCAACTGACGACCGCGGCCAATATCTCGGGCATTGGCGGCGACATCGGCGTTCTCAGCACACCCGTTGTAGATACCTCTGCATCTCCGCCACGCATGTATGTGACGTCGTGGGACGCCACCAACGGATGGGAAGCGTTTGCGGTGAATATCACCGACGGCGCGGTTCTGTCCGGATGGCCCCTGGTTCTTAGCAATTCGACTGTTCCGGCGGTCAATCAGAATGGCGGCAAGGCAATCGGATTCCAGAATGGTGCGCAGTCTCAGCGCGGCGGGCTAAACCTGAGCCCCGATGGAACCGTGCTCTATGTTGACTGGGGAACCTATGGCGATAGCGGGCCGGGATGGATCGCGGCTATCAACACTGTCACCCCCGCATTGATTAGCTCCTTTAGTGGATCCAGCACCAACGTATCGGGAGCCGAGGGTGGAATGTGGGGCTCGGGCGGTCCGCCCGTCGATCCTGCATCGAGCAATGTCTATACGACCTTAGGGAATGGCTCGACTTCCAATGAAACGACCCCAGGCTTTTGGAGCAGTTCTGCACTTCAGTTCAAGCCGGGCTCGACTTTGACGCTCAGCGGCACCTACACCCCGTTCGATTACTGCAACCTGGATGCGAACGATGTCGATGTTGGCGCAGGCTCGCCGATCGTGATCCCGACTCTTTCGGCAACCAGCACACCCGATACGATCGCGTTCGGAGGCAAACAAGGAAATATCTACCTGGTCAATCGCAATTCCATGCCAGGGAGTCTTGCATCAAGACCCGGCTGTAGCACCAATGCAGCCGGGGACAAGTCACTGCTGCCTCCTGGGAATCAGCCGCAATTCGGCACGCCCGGCCCCCTCAATGTGTTTGGCCCGTATACCGAGACCCAGGCCGGAGGCGATTTCGCCAGAGCACGCACGACCCCAGCCTACTTCCAGGCAAATGGCACGAACTACATTGTGGCGACGGGCTGCACGAAGCAAAGCGTCACAAGCACCACCTGCGTGGCTCCGAGCGTGGTGCTGCTTAAGATCGTGACGCCCACCGGCGCTCCCGCTTACCTTCAAGTCGCCGCTTCGTTGACCAGCACAGGCATGGTGGACGCGGACTCGGCCATCATCACCAGTAACGGTTCATCGAATCCAATCGTCTGGATTCTGAACACAAACCTGCCGCGGTCGTCGAATCCGTGGACGGAAACCGTGCATCCGGTGCTTTACGCGCTGAATGCGATGGATCCAAATCTGGCGATTCTTTACCAAACTCCGGCAAACCTGTTGGATCTTGGTGGTAAGTTCGACTCTCCATCGAGTGGCGACGGGATGATTTTTGTGGGCACAGACCGCATTCAGGCCTTCGGACTCACAGGCGGCTCATCTTGCACCGCGGCGCCATCCGCGCCAAGCAATCTAGGGGCATCGGACATTTCCAGCAGCCAGATCAATCTGAGCTGGACGGCTAGCACGGCAGGCTCGGGTTGCTCGATCACTTACAGCATCTTCCGTAGCACTACGAGCGGTTTCACTCCTTCCAGCAGCAATCAGATCGCCAGCGGTGTTACTGGCACGACATTCTCCAACACGGGTCTCTCTGCTTCGACCCCCTACTACTATCTGGTTGAGGCTGTGGATGCTGCCAGTGCATCGTCTCCGTCCAACCAGGCGACTGCCACCACGAGTTCTGGCTCAAGTGGAGGATCATGCACGAGCATCTGCATCGACTCTGGTTCGACCACAGCTGTGAGTCCCTTTGTGGCCGATGAAGATTTCTCCGGCGGTAGCACGATTAACCATCAAAACACCATCGATACTAGTAAGGTGACGAACCCGGCGCCGGCCGCAGTTTATCAAACGGCGCGCGTCGGCAATTTCACCTACACGATTGGCGGTTTCACTGCGGGGTCGAGCCACACGGTCCGGCTGCATTTCTGCGAGACGTACTTCTCGACTTCCGGCTCGCGGACATTCGACGTTAGCATCAACGGCACGCAAGTGTTGGCGAACTTCGATATCGAGAATACTGCGGGCGGAAAAAACATCGCGAACATCCAGCAATTTACGGTGAATGCGAATTCCAACGGACAGTACGCGATCCAGTTCACCGATGTCGTAAACCAATCCCTCATCAGCGGGATCGAGATCGATTAGACAATCTTGAGCCTGTTATTAACTTTTGCGCGTGCGGCGCAGGGAGCCAATTTTTTTTCATTTCGCGAAGCGAGGAGCGATGCGTACCGAGTGTACGCGAGTAACGAGCGACAAAGAAATGGGGAAAATTGGCTCCAGCCCTCCGGGTTGCGGCGCAAATAGCGCCATACTTTATTCTCGTCCTTGAGCTTGGAACAACCAAACCCTGCGGACTCCGCCTCGTCTGGCGCGATTTTCGCTCGCAATGCGCTCAGGCAAGTCGCGACGCGCATGCAGGGAATGTTGGCCGCCGAAGGCATCTCGGAAGACGAAATCTTCGCCGATTTCAAGAAATGGCGCGCGGGAAAACGCAAATGAACCAGCTCCGCCGAAGACCGCTGGCCCCACAGCAGGTGTCCCAACTCGACTAGGTCATAACTAGGTCTATTCGCCTTTTCATCCCCCAAAAACCGCCTTTTTCAACCAGTTTTTCGCAGATTACAACCTGTTCCTTACAGATTTTCATGTATCTATATGCGCACGTTTTGCCATCCAAACAGCCCACAAGTTTGCAAAAAAGTGTGTCTCGAACCCTACTAATCGCACTTCAGGTCAACAATCTGTGCCTTGAACTCGCCGTCCGCCACCACCGTCAGCAGCCCCACCGTCACCGGCAGCCGGAATCGCCGCGGCCCGCAGGAGCCGGGATTGAAGTAGAGCACCCCATTGCGCCGGTAGAAGTTGGGCACGTGGGTGTGCCCGGAGAGCACGGCGGCAAACTTCCCCGTCGCCGGGTCCAGGTGTAACCTGTGTAAATCGTGCAACATATAGACGTAGCGGTCGGCTATCAGCACTACCTCGGTCTCCGGCAGTTCGCTCAGCGGGCCTTCGCGGTCCGTGTTGCCGCGCACCGCCGTCACCGGAGCGATCTTCTCCAACTCCTTGAGTACAGAAGGCTTGCCCACATCGCCCAGATGCAGAATGCGCTCCACGCCGGCCAGCGCCCGCGCTGCCTCCGGGCGAAACAGTCCGTGCGTATCGCTGACCACGCCAATCTTCATTAAGTCCCAATTCTGAACTGGCCGCGAATAAATCCCTCGCCAGAGCCAGAATACCGCAACACCCGCAACCTGTTGGGGTTAAATGAATTATGGACATTTTACGGCAGGGTTTGGTTTTGTCTTTTGTGCTGGTAGCGCCCTTGGCACTGATGCACCCGGTTTTCGCGCGGGCGCCTTGGCCCCGGCATTCGCAGATTGCAAGCTCAAATGCCATTCAGTCGGAGGCATGGCAGCTCGTTCTGTTGGCCAACCAGTCCCGCGCCCAGGCCGGTGCCGGGCCGCTCAAGTGGGACGCGGCACTGGCCACGGCCGCCCGCCAGCACTGCCTGCGCATGGCAACCGAAGGGCAGATCTCTCACCAGTTTGCGGGCGAGCCGGACGTCTCGGCGCGCGCCGCGCAGGCCGGCGCCCACTTCAGCATGATCGAAGAGAATGTGGCGCTTGCCCCAGATCCGGCCACGATTCACAATGCATGGATGCACTCGCCTGGCCACCGCACCAACCTGCTGAATCCAAAGGTGGATCACGTGGGAGTGGCTGTGGTGGCCGGCCGTCATGGCCTTTATGCCGTGGCCGACTACGAGCGCGCCGTGCCGGTGCTGACGCAAACCCAGCAGGAGGCCGATGTAGCGGGCCTGCTGCACGGCGTCTCCATACTGCCCGATGCCACCCTTGCCCGCTCCGCCTGCGCTGCGGAAGGCGCGCTGCCTCGCACCGATTCCGGACCAAAGCCCCGCTTCGTCATGTACTGGGAGGGCGCGCAACTGACCCAGCTGCCTAAGGAACTCACAGGCGCACTGGCCTCGGGAAAGTATCACCAGGCATCCGTGGGCAGTTGCCCGGCGCAGAGCCAGGAGGGCGCGTTCACCGCCTATCGCATCGCCGTACTGCTCTACTGATACTGGCGGATTATTTCATCCGAAGGACTGATATTTCTTCCAGAACTGCGGCCAAGGCAGCTGCGGACCGCCGCAGACAAAAATGTCGGGGTGGTCCTGGCTTTCCTCGTTTTTCACGCCCTCGGAGTTGTCGTTGTGGCCGGCGAGACTGCATCCAGTAAATATCTCGTCAACGTCTTTGCGCGAGACGCCAACCACGATGAGCGTAGTTGGCTGAGGTGTGGGATAGCCGCGCAGCCAGGCCGAGTTGGTCAGGCTGATGGGTAGGGGCAGATGGTAGGCCGGGCCGAGCAGTTCGATTGCGCCTTGCTCGCCGTAGTTGCCCACAATGACGCCCATGCTGGCCTGCTGCGCCGGGGGCAGCGAATCGCGGATACCGGCAACGGTTTTGACCAGCTCGGGCCAGCCGATCTCCTCGCGCAGATCGCCGTTGTGCTGGAGCGCGAAGTTCTTGAGCGGGCCGGAGGCCGCCAGAGGCAAGATCAGCGCGCAGATGTAGGCGCCGCAGACCGCCAGGCCGGTGAAGAAGACTGCTTCAACGCTTCGCCGGCCCCACCGCGGCAGCCGCGTAACCCAGCGTTCGCCCGCGGTCGCGCCCATGGCCAACAGCATGGGATACGCGGCAGCCATGTAGTAGCCGCGGCCCTTGGCGAAGAAGAAGAGAGCCAGCGGGATCAGGTACATCCAGGCCAGCATTCGATAGCGGCGGTCGCGCAGCAAGGCGATCAGGCCGGCGAGGCAAAGCGGCGCGGCGATGAGGGGCGCGCAGATGAGGAGTTGGTCTTGCCAAAAGCCCTCGGCGCGGCCCTCGCCCACGTCGCGAATGTGAATGTGCTGGAGGAAGTGGTAAGAGATGAAGTCGTGGCGCACCTGCCAGAGAAAATTGGGCAGAAAAATCAGCAGCGCCAGGGCCATGCCGGCCCAAAACCATCCGCTCACTAGAAATCGCCGCGCACGCGACAACGCAACACCGCCGAGAATTCCGGCGATGAAAAACACGATGGAGTATTTGGTCTCCAGGCCGATCCCGACGACTGCGCCGATGGCCAGCCACCAGCGCGGATTCTCGCTCTTCAGCAGGCGAATGGTGCAATAGGCGATCAGCACCCACCACAGATAGTCGAAAGAGGTGTATTGGAACTCCGTACCGCTGAAGAGCGGTAGTGGCGAGAGCGCGACCGCCAGAGCAGCCGTGCTCTGCGCCAGCCGCCCGCCGCCCAGTTCCCGCGCCATCAGCCCGGTGGCGACAATGGCCGCCGCCTGCGCGAGAACCGAAAAGAGGCGCAGACCCACCATCGAGAGACCGAAGATTTCCAGGCCGATGCGCTCAAGAAAAGGCGTCAGCGGCGGATAGGCTACGAATCCCCAGTCGAGATGGCGGGCATCGCTGAGAAACTGGAGCTCGTCGCGGTGGAAGCCGTAGCGGCTGTTGGTGGCCAGATGGACGAGCGTGACGGCGGCCGCAATGCCGAGCAGAATCGTCCATTCGACGCGGCGCTCAGCATCGAATGGCTGTAGACCTTGCTCTCTTTCGAATGATGCTGATCCAACCTCGGCCACTTTCGATCTCTCCTACTGAGTTCTACGTTCCACTGCGCGCTCCGGTTCCCATGCTCGCGCTTGCGTGCTCAGCGACGTTCCAGCGGCGAGGAAACTTTGACAAAGGCCATTCCCGCCGCGGTTGCCGCCTCGATGCCCAGATCGGTGTCTTCAAAGACCAGGCAATCGGCGGGCGCCACGCCCAGCCTTGTGGCGGCCAGCAGAAATCCATCTGGAGCCGGCTTGCCGTGCTTGTAATCTTCCGCGGAGACGATGGTGTCGAACTTATCCAGCAGGCCCAGCACGCTGAGCGAGCCAACCACCGAGTCGCGCGTGCTTCCCGAAACCACGGCGAAGGGAATCCGGCCATGTTCCGCCTCGATGTGCTCCAGCACTTCAGGGATCGCCTTGAGCAGCGGAATTTGTTCCAGGTAGAGGCTTTCCTTCCGCGTGGCGATGGCCTCGACGGGCATCTTCAGTCCGTGAATCTTGTTCAGGTCGGCGACAATCTTCCGCACAGGTTTGCCGCCCCATGAATAGAACAACTCCTCCGGATATTCGCAGTTCCAATCCGCCAGCACCGCCTTCCAGGCGTTGTAGTGCAGCGGCATGGAGTCGGCGATGGTGCCGTCGCAATCGAACAGATAGGCTCGAAAAGCGCCCTCGGGCAGTTGAAGTTTCATGCCACGCAGCCGCCTTCGCCGAGCCCGCCTTCGCCGGGTTTCGTCGGCTCCATCCTGAGAGCGTTGTTGAAGCGGTTGAAGTAGTTGAATAGGCCGATGGCGCAGAGCAGCTCCACTATCTCACCCTCCGAGTAGTAGCCGCGCAGCTCGGCAAACTGCTCGTCGCTGACCGCGTTGGCGTTGCGGGTGACGGTCTCGGCCAGCCGTAGGGCAGCCTTTTCGGCGGGGGTAAAATCCTCGCGCTCGGGCCAGTCGGCCAGGTGGTCGAGCTGCTCGCCGGTCCAGCCCAGCCCCTTGGCCAGGATGGTGTGGCTGGCCAGGCAGTAGGGCGTCGCGTTCACCTGGCTGGTGCGGACGATGATCAGCTCCTTGAGCTTGGTCGAAACTGTGCCGGTCGTCAGCACTGCGGCGAAGTGGGCCATCATGGTCGTGAAAATCTCCGGCCGGTGGGCCATCACGCGAAACATATTGGGCACATTGCCGCGCTGGGCAAAGGCTTTGTCGTAAAGCGCCGCCATTTCAGGGGTTACCTGGCTGCGGTCCAGCCGCGAAATCCGAGACATCCGTTCTCCTCCCAACGACACCGCTCCGGGCAGGCCATCAGTTCTTCTATCGTATCGCCTGCGCCGGCTCGCCACGCTCCCCAGCCGGCCGAACGCACCTTCGGCGGTCCCGCGCGCCCGTTAAGCAGGGCCGAAACCGAAGTCGGATCGCACTATATCCATCATTTCTTTTGACGCGCAGCCCGCTCTCTGCTAACGTGGTAGTGGAGAATTCCTCTCACGGCACTCCTCAGTAGCTCAATGGTAGAGCATTCGGCTGTTAACCGAAGGGTTGTAGGTTCGAGTCCTACCTGAGGAGCCAATATAATCAATTAGTTAGGACGAACCGCTCCAGAATTAGCATCCGATACCGGGGAAAATACCGGGGACTTCACTTCAATTCCGCCTCCGCTGATGCTTTCCACGGCTCCCCTCAAATCATTCAGTGAGAAGTGACCGTACCGGGCCGCCATGCGTACCATTGTGGCCGGACTCCAGCCTGCAATCTTGGCAACCTTGGCAATCGGGATTCTGGCATTCAGCATCCGGGAAACTGCCGTGTGCCTCAAGTCGTGGAATCGGCAAACGAGAGCGGGAATCTCTTCTTTGGTTTCTTCCCCATCCGCAATGCCTTTCAGAATCCGGCCAGCGCGTTTCTTGGCAGCCTCCCACGCTTCCTTGATGCTCCCAATGGGCTTGGAAGGGTCCACGTCGTATGCCTTGGCACAGAACTTGTCTCCAGCCGCGCCGTACCGTTCTGCCGGGAAGACGTAATGCTCCGGTTTGCGCTCTGGGTAGTGGGTTGCCCAAAAACTCAGAGCGGCCATTGCCCTCTGACTGAGGGGAATCACGCGGCCTGTTCCGGCAGTCGTCTTATCCTTGCCCCATTTTTGGCAGCGATTTTCAAAGTCCACGCTGCCCCATTGCAGCGTCCGAATGACGCCGTACCGAGCCCCTGTCTCAATCGCCAGGGTGACGAACGGCACCAGAGAGCGGGAGCGAGACTTTCCGCAAGCCTGTAGCAGCGCCGATTCCTCTTCTGGAGTGATGGCCCGGCCTATGTCGTCCCGCGTCGCCAGCATATTCACGTTGGGCTGCAACCGCGCCCACTGTCCGAAACGTTTCAGAATCGCCCGAAGGGTTCCAATCTCTAGATTGACCGTCTTCGGGGAAGCCTCTCATGCCGGGGCGGTCCCTTTCCTCATCACGGTCATGCAGACATACAACGGCGAACTGATCTTCAAGCCTCATCTGCATATCATTTGCTCTTGGGGAGGAATGGATACGGGCAAATCGAAGTGGATTGACAACATGGGGCTCGAAGACGCAGTCAAGTCGATCATGGAGCTGTGGAGAGCGAAAGTGCTGGATTATCTGGCAGAGGCATACAGCGAGGGCTTCGCAAGGAAGTCGGTACCAAAGAGGTTCCTCAAGCGTCTGGAGTGGCAACGGACAAGGAAGTGGCACCTCTGGATCGAAGCTCGCACCAAGAACGACCTACTGAACTATGACGGTCGATATGTTGGCCGGCCGCCGATTGCCGAGAGCAACATCCAAAAAGTCACCGAAAAGGGTGTGCTGTTTATCGCGAAGGTCTATCCCGGCGAGAACACGAATCCAAATGGCCGGCCAAGGGATCACAAGAAGATCGAAAAGCCAGTTCTGTTAGACCTGCGGAGTTTTATCAAGCGAATAACGAATCACCTGCCTGAGCACTATCGACACAACGTCCGCTATTTTGGACTGTTCGTTCCGCGCCTGAGGCGGATTGCACAAACTGTCATCGAAACCAATATCCCGGACTCGGTTGCTCCTGAGGCTGCGAATCAAGCAAACCAAAGACTATGGCCGCCGAAGGACTCCCGGGGAAACGCGAGGCGACGGATTCGCAGTGTCTCGCCCCTGGAGTTCGAGCGTCGCCAGAAGCCCGGACGGAATCGCTGATACGCATATTCAGCAGAGCGTCTTGACGCAACAAATACTGTCTCGCACCCCGGGTGCTCCTCCGACCGTCCCTGCGATCTGCAACTCAGCCGTCTTAGTTGTGACGCTATTTTTGTTTTTCCAAAGTACTTCGAGCTCGATGTTGTAGCCCTGCGACGTCACAAGTAAATAAGCTCTGAGCTAGAGCCTGTTATTAACTTCAAGCGAGCAACCTGAAGAGTTGAGCAATCATGAGGCAGGCGAAGGCCAGGAAGTGAAAGGCTCCCAGGGTGGTCGCGAGTCTTTCGTAGTCTCTGGCCAAG
>Ga0181518_10000349_pt1 | contig 52531 bp, 44 predicted proteins | sample PEATcosm2014_Bin_28_FD_119751 | JGI IMG/M metagenome (GOLD analysis project Ga0181518, IMG submission 119751) | Peatland microbial communities from MTU Mesocosm Facility, Houghton, MI, USA - PEATcosm2014_Bin01_60_metaG | ecosystem: Environmental > Terrestrial > Soil > Wetlands > Peat | place...
GACCACAGCATCGTGCAGACCGCTCACCCACTCTTGTGAGTCCAAAGCCGTACCAGCATAACCATTAGCGTACGAGTCGGAACTGAAGGCCGGAGGAGGATCATGCCCATCTTCATCAACCCCGCCCAATGGGTTGTTCATCATGTAGGCGTACAGGTTCAGACTCTGCGGATCGCCGAGCTTTGCGTACGGCACAGGCTCAACCTTTACGCTCCAGTCGGGGCTCATAAACCGGCCCAGGCTGCTGGCGTAGTACCTGGCCCCAAAATCGTCTAAGCCGCTCTCCGCATCTCGTTCTTTGCCGGTAAAGTGATGCTCGGTGGGAGTGATCGTCGAACCGGTGCAGGCAAGTTGGTCGCCATAAGGGAGACTGGAGCAGGTTTGCTCGACCACGCCTGCATAGTCAGTCTGCACGCGCCGCGTGCCGAGCGGATCGTTGAAGTAGAAGTGCAGGCCGTAGGTTGTGTCTGCGCTTCCGGTTCCGGCTCCGCCGTCGTAGGTGCCCAGCAGCGCGCCGCCGGACCAGATGTTGGTGTGCTGCCAGACCAGGTTGCTGGTAGCGCTGCCGTCCGAGGCGCCGCCCACGCCCATTTCGGTGACCTGCTCGCCCGAGGGACCGAGGATGAAATCGTTGGTCGGCTGGAAGCCGTTGAAATCGCTGTTGGCTGGATTCATGTCGCAGGAAAAATAACTCAGCGTTCCCTTGGAGACGCGCGCGCCATCGGCGTCGTAGATGTAGCCGGTCATGACGCCCACGGTCAGATTCTTCACCGCGCAGATGCGCCCTTCGCCGTCGTAGAGATATATGTTGACGCCGTCGAAGGTCACGTTGCCCGCCGCGTCGTAGGTGAAGTTGCTGCCAGCCGCGTTGACCGAGGTCCAGGTCAACTGATTGTTGCTGTTATAGCTTGCGGTGGCCGTCGGAGCGGATGGGCATGCCCCGGACTGCGCATCTTGCGCTGTGCGGTTGCCGAAGTCGTCATAGGCCCAGCAGAGGTTCAGTCCGCCGTTGGCGGGAACGCCGGAGGGCGGCGGGGCAACGGGCGTGCCGCTGGTCAGCCGGTTCAGAGAGTCGTAGGTGAAACCCCATTGGCCCATGACTGAATCAGTATAGCTGAGCAGGTTGCCGACAGATGTGAGGTTTGTGGTATCCCACCCTTTCCACGATGAAACTGTGGAAAGAATGGGGCACCCTCACTTTTGTGGTACCTCAAAGGGTGGCCACCCGCCAATCTTGATCGTATTCAACATAGTGCGAAAAACCATTAAATCATCATCAAAATGGCTCGCATTTGAGTACAAGCGCAAATCATAATCCATCGATGGAACTGAGGCGTCAAAATTTGGGTCAGGCTTGCCCGCATGCGTAACCACTATGATCTCAACCCAACCGTTCAACAAGTTAACCCTTGCGGCTTCGCTAGGCAATCCGTTGACACTCAAACCGTCCGGAGCAGGAACACAGACCAAACTGGGATCATGTTCATCCAGTGGGGCGTATGAACAAAGCGAATTAAGAAAACTGTGCAGAGTCTTGTCGTCTTCCGTTATAGGGCTCGCGAATATCGTAATCATCCTCTTCTCTGAGGAGCTTCTGCAAACATTCGCTTCCGTTGACCCTAAAAGTAGAGCGGGGCCGTGATCTATACCGTAGCCGGAAGCTGGACAAAGCCACGCTCCTTTGGGAATTGGCAGATAAATCCCGTAGTCATTGTTACGATAGACCGACGAGCGCCCGGCTGCTCCAGCAGCCGAACATACAACCATTAAGCCAGCAAGAATATGCGAAAATCTCATCTCCCTATCTCCTTACAAAGTGTCCAAGACGTGCATCTCCGTCATCAACTCGACTATTGCGGAGTATAGACGGACAAATCCCCTTGTATCTCTGTTATATTTCTACGAACAGCATCTTTCCAATCTGTAGGTGGAATCTGTTGCGAGTTATACATACAACACAGATTCTGCGTATTTCCATTTCTATCTGGTTTAGTTGTTAACTGATTTCCATTGGCGTCTTCTAATTCAAGGCCATTGAGAAATTGTTCAACATTACTGCCAACGCCCCGAATCCTGTCTCCATATAACCCGAACCACTTGCTGGCGTTTTTATCAGGGCTCTTAAAGTGCATGATATCCCCAGGTTGACCGCCAGACATACCAAATGCGTCGCCCGTACGTTTGTATCTTGGGGATGTGGCGTAGGTTGATTCGTGGCCCCCGAGCCCCAAAAGCAAAGCCGGATCAAGACCAAACGCCTTTGCCATGGCGACAACAGCTTTGTAGTATTTGTCGAGGTACGCTCTATCCCTTTTTGATATATGCTTTTCGGCGGGTGAGGCTGTGTTTGACTCTTGGATCTCGACCACAGCATCGGGCGCAGCGCTAGCCATCTCTTGTGAGTCCGCCTGAGTACCAAATAACACATCGGCCATTTCATTATTGCCATTGCCTCGCAACCAGCCCTCAACGCCGCCGCCACCTTCACCATCATGCCCATCTGCATCGACCCCGCCCAATGGGTTGTTCATCATGTAGGCGTACAGGTTGAGACTCTGCGGGTCGCCGAGCTTTGCGTACGGCACAGGCTCAACCTTTACGCTCCAGTCGGGGCTCATAAACCGCCCCAGGCTGCTGGCGTAGTACCTGGCTCCAAAATCGTCTAAGCCGCTCTCCGCATCGCGTTCTTTGGCGGTGAAGTGGTGTTCGGTGGGAGTTATTGTCGAGCCGGTGCAACTGAGGCCGTCGCCGTAGGGCAGGCTCTGGCAGGTTTGTTCGACCACGCCTGCATAGTCGGTCTGGACGCGGCGTGTGCCCAGCGGATCGTTGAAGTAGAAGTGCAGGCCGTAGGTCGTGTCTGCGTTCCCGGTTCCGGCTCCGCCGTCGTAGGTGCCGAGCAGCGTGCCGCCGACCCAGATGTTGGTATGCTGCCAGACCAGGCTGCTCGTAGTACTGCCGTCCGTGGTGCCGCCCACGCCCATTTCGGTGACCTGCTCACCCGAGGGACCGAGGATGTAATCGTTGGTCGGCTGGAAGCCGTTGAAGTCGCTGTTGGCGGGATTCATGTCGCAGGAAAAATAAGTCAGCGTTCCCTTGGAGACGCGCGTCCCCTCGGCGTCGTAGATGTAGCCGGTCATGACGCCCACGGTCAGATTCTTCACCGCGCAGATGCGGCCCTCGCCGTCGTAGAGATACTGGTTCGCGTTATCGTTGGTCGCGTCGCCGGCCGCGTCGTAGGTGAAGTTGCTGCCCGCCGCGTTGACCGAGGTCCAGGTCAACTGGTTGTTAGCGTTGTAGCTTGCGGTGGCCGCCGGAGCGGATGGGCAGGCCGCGGACTGCGCGTCTTGCGCCGTGCGGTTGCCGAAGTCGTCGTAGGCCCAGCAGAGGTTCTGGCCATTGTTGCTCTGGTTGCCGGCGGCGGGCGTGCCGGTGATCAGCCGGTTCAGCGTGTCGTAGCTGAAGTTCCAAGTGCCCATGACGAAATCAGTATAGCCGAGAAGGTTGCCCACCGGGTCGTAGTCGTTGGTGGGTGAGGTACAGTTGGGATTCGATGGTCCTGGAACGCAGTAGCTGTAGACCGGCGTTGTCTGTCCGGGGGAACTCGTGCCGGCTCCGCCCGTGAGGGTGCCGCTGATGGTGGAGCTGGGGAAGGAGGGATAGCTGAAGTCCGCCGAATCATAGCCGGCGTTCTGGATGGAGAAGGAGAAATCCGACCCCGCGTAAGCCGGCTTGGTGGCAATGGTCAGTGTGTCGTCGACGGCGGTCACCGTGACCTGGGTGCTGGAGGCCGCCGCCGCCAGCGTCTCGGCGATGCTGCTGGGCGTGGAGCCCGCGCCGTAGCTGGCGGTGGAGACGGCGCCGCCATTGACGGTCAGAGAGACCGAGCCGGTGTCATACTTGGTTCCCGCTGCGTTGACGATCAAATAGACCGTGGCCGAGGCGGTGGTGTAAAGCGTGGAGTTGGACGGGGTAAAAGTCGCCGTCAGAGGCTGCAATCCGGCGGTTGTAAGCTGCGTGCCCGAGACAGGCGAGTAGGAGAGAACGCCCGCAACGGATGCCGATGCATTGAGCTGGGTTACGCTCAAATAGGTGTTGACGGCGACGGGCGCGGGCGTTGCCCAGGTGATGAGCGGCGTGGCCTGGTTGACGGCAACGGTTACCGGCGCCGCAGTGGCCGCCGTGTAGTCGGTCGTCGCGGCCTGCGATGCGTTCAACGTCACAGTTCCGACGCCGGTGATGGTGACCGTTGAGCCGGAGATGGTGGCGGGTCCTGAGGCCACGCTATAGGTGATTGCTCCGGATGAAGCGGAAGTGGCGCTGACCGCGAATGTGGTAAGCGGGTTTGCGGTATAGATCTGCGCGGGAATGGGGTTAATGGTCAGTGTCGGTGTGGCCGGGCTGACGGTAAAGGATGTCGACGCAGTGGCAGTTGTGTAGTCATCTGTCGCCGGGTACAGCGTCGCGTTCAACGTCACGGTTCCGGCCCCGGTGATGGTGATCGTGGAGCTCGTCGGGCCGGAGATTGTCGCGGGGCTGCCTGAGCCCACGCTAAAGCCAATTGTTCCGGGGGCAACCGAGGTGGCGCTGACGGTAAATGGGCTCACGCCATAGGTTTGATTGGGAATTGGGGTAATGGTCAGCGTCGATGTGGCCTGGCTCACCGTAAGAGAGGTATGAGAAGTTGCGGTGGTGTAGTCGGTCGTGTCTTTGGGGGTGAAAGTGGTTGATATGGTTTGCTGCCCGATGGTCAGCGTAGAGCCCAACGGCGGCGTGTACGCGAAGGTGCCCGGAACATTGGCCGAGGTGTTCGGATCGCTGGCCGTTGCATCGAGTTGCGATGCAACCAGGGTCAGGTTGGAGGCGGCTACCGCGTATGCGCCGCCGTCTATGTAGATGTTGCCGTACCCGTCCACTGCCACGCTGCCTGCGTGGCCACCAAGTGGAATGCTGGTTGCTGGTTCATTGTAGACGCCGGTGTAATTCAACGAGCCATTACCCGCCACCGTGGTGATGATGCTGGAGGAGGAGACGACGCCATTCGAGGCAGCCACCTCGCGGATGGCATTGTTGTAGAGATCGGCGATGTAAAGGTTGCCGGAGGTGTCCACCGCGAGACCAGTGGGGTAGTTCAGTTGGGCGTTGGTGGCCGCTCCACCGTCGCCGGAGTAGCCCGCGGTATAGTTCCCAGCCACCGTGTAGATGTTGCCCTGCGTATAGTTGTTTCTCGTGGCGCCCGCGATCATGCGGATAACGGAATCTCCGGAATCCGCAATGTAGATGTCGTTGGACGCGTCTACCACGACGCCTTCTGGATAATTTAGGCCGGCGGCGCTTGGGGACACCGTGTAGACGTAGCCTTGTGTGTAGTTACCGGTCGTGGATGCCGCAATCATGCGGATACGGCAGTTGACGGGCTCCGCGAAGTAGACGTTGCCGGACGTGTCCACAGCTAAGTTATAGAGGCCATCCAGCGCAATGCTGGTTGCTGGCCCATTCCCTGACGAGTAGACGCAACCGAAGTACTCGACCCCAGTCATGCCACATATGCCAGTACCGTTCACCGCGTAACCGGCCACCGTGTAGATGTAGCCTGGTGTGTAGTTACTATTGGTGGGACCGGCAACCATGCGGATGAGGTAATTCTGGGAATCCGCGATGTAAATGTTGCCAGACAAGTCTACCGCTACGCCCGTGGCGCCTGATAGTATGCCGTCGGCGGCCGGGCAGCCATCCCCAAAAGTATCCGTCTCACCGGTGCAGCCAGAGCCGCCCCCTGCCACCGTGTAGACGTTCCCAGCGTTATAACCGTTGCCAGTAACAGCCGCCAACATGAGAATTGTGTTGGAACTTGCGGAGTAAATGTTGTTAAACTTGTCCACAGCGACGCCAGAGCCCCCTAGCTGTGCGCCATTCCCAGGCAGTTTATCGATGTAGCCTACCGGAATAGGCGGCAGAGCTGAGCCGTAAGTGAATGACGATGGCGTTGGCAGCCAGGTGATTAGAGGCGTGGCCTTGTTCACCGTGTACCCTGCCGATCCAACCACGCTGCTTGAATGGCTGGAAGATGCGGCGATGGCATTCACTGTCTCTGTTGTGGAGACAGGGATAGTGATCGGGCTTGAATAAACCGTCGAACTGGTTGTCGGTTGAGTGCCGTCGGTGGTGTAGTAGATCGTCACGCCTGTGGTCGAATCGCTGATGGTCACTGTCTTCGTCGAGGTATACGTCCCGGCCACCGCGTTCGAATTCGACGACAGGCAGCGGCGACCGATGCGGTCCCTGCCGAAGACGGCATTCCCTGCACGGGCACGGATCGGAAGCGGCGTCGCACTCGCATCAGCGGGCGGCTCAGGACGCTGGATGGACAATCCCCACCATTGGCAGACTCTCGTTCTCCTCGTGCCGCTGCTCCATAATCCCGACAAGCACGGCTACCGAAAGCCGGTCTCCAAGGCAATGATCCAGAGAACAGTCGATGAAATACGTAGTATATTCAGCGGCTATACTCTAATACGAGCGAAGGGATGGTACTGGGATAAGGAGAAATCGATAGGCGTGCCGGACGATATCGTGCGGTTTGAGGTGGACGGGATTTTCACCGGCAACGATCTTCGCACGCTCCACAAATGGAAGATGAAGCTGCGGCGACGCTTCAGGCAGGATTACATCTACATGAGGCTGGTTGCATCGGGCGTGGCGATCTAACAGGGGCTTGGGGAACCTAATCTGTGCGCGCGGGAAACACAGTAATCCTCCCTCGGGGCCATAGGCTAATCAATGCCTACGGTACTTGAGGCGGCGGTTGTCAAACGCAGGAAGCGTACCCTCAAGAATATCGACAACAGCTCTGTTTATCTCTGGATTCTCGATTGCGCCCGATCTGAAGCTGAAATCATTTATGTTATTCCTTTTGTCAATGAATACGTGAATAATCTGTTCGGCATCGGCTACCACAGCCAAATTCGGATTATGCGTCACAATAATAATTTGGCGGCGTTTTTTCGCCTCTTTAAGAAATGTGACGAGTATTTCATAGACGCTCTTATTGTCAAGATTGTCTTCGGGCTGATCGATCACCAATGGAATATCACGCCGGTCAAGCATCAAGTAGAAAATGAGCAGAAGACCACCCCGTTCGCCAGACGATAGTTCCTTCAAATCTTTCCCGTCGATCTTGAGATCGTACTTAGTCTCTAAATAGTCAAAACCGAACACATAATCGTAGAAGTCAATGGGTTCTCTTTTCTGCCTCATCTGCTTGAACACGTCACGCTCGGCGTCCTCGTTTTGTCCTGCGCGCTCGTCGGAGTGCAAGTAGCGGTCGATGGTTTCCAACATCCCGAACACCGCAGCTTCGTCCTCCCAGTCCGTGACGGAACGAGCCAGATCATTTAGGACGGACTTCCCCTCGTCTGAGCCGTAGAAGGTTCCTTTTACCGATTGGCTGATAAAACGAAAGAATTCTTCATGGAATTGTTGGCTGAAACGGAGATGCGCCTCTATCGAGATGTTATAAGAGCGAAGATCCGTCCCGTATTTCCCGATCTCTTGGTCGATGGATTCCTTGACCCTTTCATAAAACCTTACCAAGCTCTTCTTCTTCGAAAAAGCAACTTTGCTCGCATCCAGGCGCTCTGCGCGGGCGGTTTCTAATTCCTTTGGGAGGGAATTCTGAATCGCATCGAGCTCCTGTTCGAGCCAATGTAATGTATCTACCGCAGGCTTTTTGGGGTCGCCCTCCAATGCAGCCGTTCGTGCCTGCCACTGTGCGAGTGCGGCAAGATAAAGCTGGTAGTCACGATTTGGCTTATCGAGGTTAGCCGTCAGTTCCTTCCGGTCACGACTAAGCGAGGCTTCCTGACAAACAAGGCTTCTCTCCCGCGCCTCATTGATCTGCTTTTCTGGGAGTCCGAGAGATTCAATCTCAGGTTCGGTCCTCAAACTCTCCGCAAGTTCGCGCAATCGAGCTTGCTTCTGTGCGATGATCTTGTCCAACTTCTCATACGACGTCGTAATGGAAACAAGTTCATCAAACTTAAGGCCCTCATTGGCAAGTTGTGGATCGTACTTCGCTTTGAGTGCAATGACCGCATTGACCTGACGCTCGATTGTCTGCCGGGCTTGACGCAGGTCCTCTGTTGTTCGCGACAGGCTCGACTGTTCAGCCTGCGATTCCTTGGTTTGTTGCCGCACTACAGCAATCTTGCCGTCGATTGCTGCGATCTGGCTAGCGATCTTAGCCGCTTCTTCTCCACCTTCCTGAGGCGGTGGGACGACGGCCGGTGGCGTGTCATTGTGTGCGCTGAGGTCCGCTTTCTTATTGCGAAGCTTATCCTCGATGTCCTTCTTATAGTCGGCAACCAGACGTTTTTCGACTGCGAGAACTCGCGCGTTCGCCGCGCGCAAGTCTTCCTTGGCGAGTGATATGTCGGCTTCGGCTTGGGTCGTGAGATACGTGATCAGATCGTCAAGAGAACCTTGCCCGTAACGGTCGGATTCTTTGACATATTCGAAGATGACCTCATTCAGCTTGTGCCTGAACTCGTCATCTTCGATATTTGCGCAAATCTTTTCTAGGTACTTCTGCGGGAGATACTCGACCCGCTCCGGCGTGTTCCGATCAACCCGGGCATCCAACTGTCGCTTGTCCGGTGGCCCAGCATACCAATGCAGTTCGCCATTGAAGCACGTCGCGCAATTTGATTTGAGGAACTTGTCCCGGCTGAGGAATGAGAAGAGCTCTTCCTCTTTCTTCGAGTCGAGTTGAAAGGTCTGATTGTGACTGTTTCCCAGCAATCCGATGATGTCGGTGAGCGCGCTCTTGCCGTTTCCTTTGTTCCCGATGATTGCAACAAGTTCTTTTCCGAGATCGATTTGCTCCATGTCGAACCATGTACCATGTCTGCCGTCATATCCGGTGACGTGGCCAATTCGAATCGATGAGATGTAACGGCGCTTGTTGTCCCGCACTCGAGATTCGACAGCCGGTTCTTCTCCGATGAACACACGACCAGCTGGTTCGAAAATGATCTGCTTGAGCCCTTCGAAGGTTGGGTCGGCTTTGATCCAAGTTGGCTCCTTGACGACATTCCCCTCTTTGATCACGACTTTCCCGAGGAGATTGTCGAGATCCTCGAATGAATGGGCGTCAGACCCTGAGACCACCGGCTTGGGATCAATCAGATTCTTGTCCTCAAGCCGATCACGCTTCAAGAAATACGCGGCGTTTGCCGAGTTGCCGAAAAATGCGTGACTGAATTTATCAAGCTCATCGTTGATGAGCGCTTTCCTCTTCCGCCCACGCTGCGCCCTTATGCCGTCATTGTTCGCGGCGGTGATGACAAGGAGGTGGTCGGTCAGCTCAGCGGCAGAGCCGAAGACTTCCTTGAAAGCCTCCTCTATGAATTGCCGACTCGTGGTCGCTTCCTCGAAGTCCTTCAGCGCGGTCAGTTCACTCGCCTTGACTCTTTTGTTGCCGGTGGCGGTCTTATTTGTATCCAGGTGCTGAAGGAAGTTCTTGATGTCCGTTTCGCAGGTCGTAACGAACGGATTGAAGACGACATGGAGATTGACTTCTTCGCTCGCGAAGTTCACCACATCGTTGGTGCAAAGTTCGATGTTCGGAAAAAATACCTTCTTAGAATCCGGATACTTTTTCGCGAACCTCTTTTGGAAGGCGAAATACGAGTCCGCCGAGAAGTAGTCCGTGATTCCGAATACCGCCACGTCTGACTGCTCGATTTTGTCGCAGTAAAGGTCCAGAGCCTCATCGAGCGGCTTCTGGTCCGTATACTGATCGTTCTTCTTCGTGCCTGGCGTATGAACGTGCAAATCCCATTTTCGCCATATTGAACCACGCGAATTATTCATAGATTTCACAATGAATTGCGCGATCAAGGTCGGCGCGGGGCCGAAATGGGCGCAACTCGATACACAGTTGACGTTGAAAGTAGCATAGCGCGTTATTCAGGTTTTGCAACCTTCTTCTGGTTTGAATGATGAACACGCTGAAAGTGAAGCAGGAAGACCGGGCAATACTCCAACCGGGAAATCTGATAGAGATTCCGCAGAGTTGCCATTGGAAACGCCGACTTGAAGCCAAGGGAATTTTCCTTGGAGGCGGCGACAGCTACAAAATCGACTACAGTGGTGTAGCGGCAAAAAGCAGATGCGTGGCCGGAATCGTCAATATCACTTGTATTATCAATAGGTTAAGCTGGTCGGGGCGAAGGGATTTGAACCCCTGACCCTCTGCTCCCAAAGCAGATGCGCTACCAGGCTGCGCTACGCCCCGACTGTCTGCTTCGATTGTAGCGCGGATTGGGTTTTCGTTGCGCCCCGGAGACTGCGCCGACAGGCCACGTCCTCTTAACTGCTGACCAACCAGATTAGGAACCACACCACCAGCGCCACGGGCACCGCGAAGACCAGCGCCAGCGCTGCGGCCAGCAGCAGCAGAAACGCCCAGTCGCGTCCGGTGTGGCGGCGCGGCTCGCCCAGGTGGCGGCAGAGCAGTCGGTAGTTGCGGCGGTTGGCCTTCCAGACGATGTCGAAGATGTCGCCGAAGAGGGGAACGGAGCCCACCAGCACGCCGATGCCAAGATTGGCGGCCATGCGCGCCAGCGTGACGTAGGGGACGCCGCGAATCCAGGCCGCCAGGGGAATGATCAGCGAGAGCAGCCCGGCCAGCACGTCGCCCAGGCCGGGAACCAGCCCGATGATCCCGCCCAGCCCGAAGCGGATGCCGGTGCCGGGGACTCGAAAGGCCTCATCCAGCAGAATCTCTATGCTGTGCAGGGTCCGGTCGCGGAAGAACCAGGCGCCGCGGTTCCAGCGGTCCGTGGGTTGAAGGACGGCTGGCGCCAGGATGTTGGCCGGGATTGGTTCGGGGCGGGGCATGGGTGGTTTCTCTCGGAACGGCTGAGGCCGAACGACCTGATACGATGCTACAATCAAAAGGATAGATGGCGGCAGTAGTTCAGTGGCAGAACGCCTGACTGTGGCTCAGGATGTCGTGGGTTCGATCCCCACCCGCCGCCCCAATTTTTCACGGACCGCACAGGCCGCCAGCCGTTGTTCCCGAGTTTCCGTGACCCTGAAAATCCCTGAAAACAAAGTGGTTGACGACTCGATCCCCGGACTGCCGGAGTGGCTTACCTCGTTTGAGCCGAGGCGCGGGTTGAGCAACGGCCATCTGCAGACGATTGTCGGGAATTTTCTTCCCCGTCCGGCCTTCCGGCTTTCTTCCGTCGCGGAGGCGGTCGAGGTAGACCCGGCCGATGGCAGCCGTGTGCTGTGCCATTGCCACTGGCAACCGGAGCCGGCCCGGCGGCTGACGCTGGTGCTGGTTCACGGGCTGGAAGGCTCGTCGGAATCCCGCTACATTCAGGGCGTCGCCGCGCGGGCCTGGGCTGCCGGCTGCAACGTCGTCCGCATGAATATGCGCAACTGCGGCGGCACGGATGCGCTGACGCCCACGCTTTATCACTCCGGGCTTTCGGGCGACGTGGGCGCGGTGGTGTGCCACTATGCGGAGCGCTTCGGCCTGGAGCGGGTGGCGCTGGTGGGCTACTCGATGGGCGGCAACCTGGTGCTCAAGCTGGCCGGGGAGTGGGGCAGCCGGCCGCCCTTGTTTGCCGTGGCCACCGTCTGTCCGGCCATCGATCTGGCTCCCGGCGCCGATGCCCTGCATGAGCCGCTCAATCGTGGCTATGAATGGCGTTTCCTGCGCGGACTCATGGCGCGCTACGCCCAAAAAGCGAAGCTGTTTCCCGGCATCTATGCGCCCCCCCGGGAGATCGGGCCGGTCGGTTCCATCCGCCAGTTCGATAATAAGATTGTGGCCCGCTACTGGGGATTCCGCGATGCCGACGACTACTACTACCGCGCCGCCGGCGCCCGCGTGGTGAACCGCATCGCGGCGCCCACGCTGGTTCTGTGCGCCCAGGACGATCCCTTCATCCGCCTGCTGCCGGAGACCCGCGCCAACCTCCTGGCCAACCCGCGCGTAACCTTTGTAGAGACCCGCCACGGAGGCCACTGCGCCTTCCTTTCTCGCGACCGCGGCAACGACATTCACTGGGCTGAGGCGGCCGTGATTCGATATCTGCTGACTGTGGCCCGGCATCCGCATGGAAGCTGACTGGGAGTTCGAAGTGGGCGGCGATGCGACGGTCCCCGCAGCGCCAGTGATAGACGCGCTGTGGGCGGGGTTTGTCGACCTGCGCCAGAGCCCGGAACGCGCCTGGCAGTTGCCTGAGGCCGCTCAACTGCCTGCATTGGCCGAGGTTCTGGCAAAGCTGAATGCGGTCACCTCGCCAGTCTGGACCTCAAAATGCGACTTATGGCCACACCTCGAACCGGATGAGTTCGCTCCCGACGAGCTGGATGCGCCCCCCGGATGCGCCGCCTGCGCCATGGGCTGTTACATCGACCTCCTGCCGAGAAACGATCAACAATGGATCGTGCCGGCCATGGCTGCAGCCGCATGCAAACACGTTTGCAGCCTCCTGCGTGCAGTTCCGTTGCGTTGCTGCCGCGTCGATCTCATCATCCGCCGCGCCTTCATCACCCCGGAGCTTATGGGCCTCGGAATCACTGCCTACCTGACCTCCTGCGGCAAGTCCGAAGGCGAGGCCACTGTTACCCTTCAGGCTGCGCTGGCAGCATTTGCAGGTGCGCTCTGCGGCCATTCGACGTTAGAATAAGTCGTACAGGGGCGAGTAGCTCAATTGGATAGAGCACCGGCCTTCTAAGCCGGGGGTTGTGGGTTCGATTCCCGCCTCGCCTACCATCCCTTCAAACCTATCTTTATCCAGCGGCATTTCTTCCAGCGAAGATGGGAATTAATCTCAATCCGCTTTGGCAATGTGGAACAGCCACTAATCGCAGATGAGCGAGGCTTCGGGGAGAGCTTGCGGCTCGGATTCGGATTGCTGCTCGGAACCTGCGCCGTCCGTAGGCCGGGCCGCGAAGAACAGCTCCACCTGGGCCAGCACATCCGCACCGGTGCGGGCCTGGTAGATGGCTGCACGCAGCTTTGCGCCGCCCGGCACGCCGTGCGTGAACCAGGTGGCAAACTGCTTCATCTTGCCGGCTGTCTCCTTCCCCGCGGACGAAGACCTGTCCGCCGGGGGGCCCATGCGGGCGTCGCGTGGCAAATCTTTGGTGGCTTCGGCCTCGTCCAGCAGCATCTGGAAATAGGCGCGAATCATCCGGTAACGGTCTTCGACCGTGGGCCGATCGTAGCTGCCGGTGGCCGTGTACTGGGCAATCTGGCGGAAGATCCACGGGTTCGCCGGCGCCGCGCGCCCGATCATAACCGCGTCGCAGCCGGTGAGGGCCACCATGGCCGCCGCGTCTTCTGGAGTTCTGATGTCGCCGTTGCCGACGACCGGAATTCCGACCGCCTGCTTCACCTCGGCGATCCACTCCCATTGCGCCTGGCCGCTATAGCCTTGTTCTCGTGTCCGGGCGTGCAGCGCTACGGCGTTCAGCCCCTCGGCCTCCGCCATTCGCGCCAGCTCCACGCACACAATCTGGCTATCGTTCCAGCCCATCCTGAACTTCACGGTGAAGGGAATCGTCACCGCCTTGCGCACGGCGCGAAAGATATCGCCGATCCGCGGCAGGTCGCGCAGCAACCCCGAGCCGCCGTTGCAGCCCACCACCCGCTTAGCCGGGCAGCCCAGGTTCAGGTCCACCAGATCGAAGCCCGTCTCCTCCACAATCCGCGCCGCTTCGGCCAGCGTCTCGGCGTTCGACCCGAAGAGTTGCGCGCCGATGGGGTGCTCGTCGTCATAAAAGGTCAGATAGCGCTGCCGTTTCGACTCCCGCATCCGCGCCAGTCCGTCCGCCGAAGTAAACTCGGTCATCAGCAGTCCGCAGCCGGATTGCGCATTGGTCACGGCGTCGTCGATCGACTCTTCACTCGCATTCAGGGTCGATGCGGTCGTGAACATACTGGCGTGGCGAATAAAGCGCCGGAAGACCGTATCCGTGACCCCGGCCATGGGCGCCAGCACCGTAGCTGGAGTCACCACTACCGCTCCCAGGCGCACCTCAGCCGGTACCCGCGCTTCAGCGGGCATCGCGTGCTCTCTGGGGTTATCCCAGTCCTTCTTCACGGTAAAGCCCTTGCCAGCCATAAATGCCTTCCGAGCTGACAGCAAACAGCCAGCCGCTAACAGTTCACCGACGATGGGTTTGACTGTTAGTTATGAATTGTCAGATGTTCAAAGCTCCTCGCGGAACTCCCAATTAGCCGTGTGTTCGGCAACGTAACGATCGGCAAGCTCGACGATCTCTTTCGAGGAGCGGAAGCGCTCTGCCTTGAGGATGACTCGGACCGTAGGATCATCTTCGGTCAAATCCACATGCAGAATCCCGATTCGGCCCACACCATCTTTGGCGAGCAAACTGCGGGTTAATTCAGCGTTTGGATAGAATCGCTCCAATCCGGACGAAAAACCGATCAGAGCAACGTACCTGAATTGTGCCGGCACGGTGCACAATAACTCGATCTGGTCGTATACAAGCCTGGCTGCTCTTGTAATCAGGTATTGCCAGTCAGGTTGACCGTTCGGTTCAACCGGTACGATATGGACAGCATGAACGTCACCCACGCCAGTGCGATCAATGGCAAGCACATCCACCTTATTGCCATTCCAGTCAGCATCAAGATAGACCTTTGGAAAGAGCAGCTTGTGAACCAGGAATTCCTGCACGGCGTTCCTGGCTCTACCGAGTTGTTGTAGTTCCTGAACTTCAGTCATCTCACCACCCCTCAATCTTCAATTTCCTGCCTGTTTCCTCGGCCCAGAATGCGAAACGCTCGGCTTGTTTCACAATATCCTCGACCTCGTTTTCTCTCACCGTTACTGGATCATACTCAACCCTGTTCTTCTTGGAGAGAAGTTTTTCAAAATGGCCAATCCCTTTCCGATTTACAAAGTTTCGAGATACGAGAAGGGACTTCAAATCATTTGCCGCTCTGCTGTGGTCGTCCGACGATACCCTTTCGCGCCCCATGCCAGTTCTCAAGGCATCGCAGTACGAAATCGCCCCGTGTATGCCAAGCAACGCCGAGGAAAATCTGTATCCGGCCAGATCGCCCTGCAAAAGATCCATCCCTTTCAGGAAGTCTCTTGCTCGACCCAAGAAGTGTTGGACTTGCACGGCGATCATGAAGACATTCTCGCACAATTAACAATGTGAAAAGGCCTCCGCCGCAGCGGAGGCCCAATCGTACCTGGCCGTGCCTGGTGCGCCGGTTACTTGGCCGCAGCCGCCTGTGCCCCGTCGGACTTGGCATACTTGCGGCGGAAACGCTCCACGCGGCCCGCTGTATCCACCAGGCGCTGCTTGCCGGTGAAGAACGGGTGGCAAGCCGAGCAGATTTCCACGTGAATGTCGCCCTTGTGGGTCGACCGGGTCTCAAAGTGGTTCCCGCAGGCGCACTTAACGTGCACCGCGGCGTAATTGGGATGAATCTTTTCCTTGGGCATCTCTTCGGACAAACCTTTCCTGCAATTCTCTTATTGTATGGGGATTTGGTTTGTTTAGCAATCGCCGAAAGACAGGGAATAGGGAGTAGGGAATAAGGGCGAATGCGGAATATTAGCGTTTTCGACTACCCGCACAGAAAAGCCGGAAATTCTCAATGTGTTATGAGCAAGAGTGGAACGCCACCGTCTACTCCCTACTCCCTACTCCCTACTCCCTTGCCTTTACTGCGCCAGCGCCTTCTCGATCCCCGCCTTCGCCAGCGGCGCCATGATCGCGAAGCCGGCCGGGTTCGGATGCACGCCGTCCCCGCTCAGCTTCGCCGGCAGCCCGTCGCGCTCGTCCTTCATCGCCGTGTAGTAGTCCACATAGACGTAGCCTTTTTCCGCCGCATAGGCCTTGATCCATGCGTTCAGCGCGTCGATCTTCAACGCCGGTGTTTTTCCCGGCGTCCAGGGGAAGTCGAAGGCCGGCAGCACCGAGCACAGCACCACGCGAATGTGGTTGGCCGTCGCCAGTTCTACCATCGACATCAGGTTGCCTTCCGACTCCTCCAGCGTCATCGGTCCGGTGTTCTCAGCGATGTCGTTGGTGCCGGCCAAAATCACCACCACACTGGGTTTAAGCCCGATCACGTCCTGGCGGAACCTCAGCACCATCTGCGGCGAGGTCTGGCCGCTGATGCCGCGGTTGATGTAGGGCTTGCCGGGAAACGAATCGTCAAGATGCCAGCCCTGGGTGATCGAGTCGCCCATGAAAACCACGCGGTTTTCGCCCGCGGCGGGCGGAGGGAGCGCAAGATCGGCCTCTTTGAACCTGCCCAGCCAGGGCCAGTCGTTCTTCAACTGTTCCTCGCGCGCCTTTGCCTTCTGGGCCTCGGTCGCCGGCGCTGCGGCTAGCGTGGTCTGTGCCGCAGGCGGCGCCATGGTCTCCGGCTTGTTTGCGGGCTCCTGAGCTGTGAGCCGGTATGAGACGAGCAGCCCGGCGAGGGCCAGAGATAGGAGAGCGGTGCGCAAAGCAACTCGATTCAAAATATGGTCTTCCTCTCTTCGCGGGCAATAGAATCGGTCTCCCGCACGCATTCGATTATAGGCAATCATGGCAAGGGAAGGTCATCACCCGCTTATGGATCTATCGCCGTTCCATTCCATGCGCAATCGCCGCCTCAATTAAATCCATGAGCGAGTGCATCAGAAACAGGTGCCCCTCCTGAACGCGCGCGGTATCCGTATGAGGAACAATCAAGGCGCAGTCTGCCAGCGGGGCGGCGGCTCCCCCGTCTTGTCCGAGAAAGGCAATGGACGTAATCTGCAGCTCCCGGCAAGCTTCCAGAGCTCTCAGCACATTGGCGGAGCGTCCGCTCGTACTGAAAGCTACAAGAACATCTCCCGGCTGGCCCAGCGCCCGAATTTGCCGGGCAAAGATATCTTCAAAGGCATAGTCGTTTCCTATGCATGTGAGGACCGCCGAGTCGGCAGTTAAGGCCAGAGCAGGCAGGGCGGCGCGGTTACTCTTGTATCTGCCCACCAGCTCGCCGGCAAGGTGTTGCGCCTGGCATGCGCTGCCGCCATTGCCGCACGCTATCAGTTTGTGGCCTTGACTTAAGGAATCGATGCACTTTGACGCTGCGTCACGCAGGCCGTGCTGAAGCTGCCGCATGGCCGCCAAGCTTTGCAAGGCGTCGTCGAGAGACGATTCGAAATCGGATTGCATCTCAGAACCGATCATACGGGGTTTCATTTCATCGGTCACGTCGCAGGCCCTCAAGCGCGACGCAGAGCGCCGCCGCATCTCCGATCTGCTCACCCAGTTCGGCCGCGACGATCCGGCAAACGCCGGAGGAACCGGTCAGAGCTTCTCGCGCAACAACCGCGCGCGCCGGTCCGAGCAACGCTTCACCCATTCTGACAGCAAGACCGCCAACAACAATGCATTCCGGATTCAATACGTCGACGAGAATCGCCATGGCCTCGCCCAATCGCTCTCCGGTTGCCCTGACGAGGTTCAGTGCGAGATCGTCTCCGGCCTGGGCCGCATTCCATACGTCGCGAGCAGAGAGTGCGTCGCCATCTTTTCCCATGCACGATGCAAGCAGTGTGAAGCCGCCCCGCGCGATCTCCATCTCCACGATCCGCCGTGCCTCGCGCGCCATGCCGGCGCCGCTCACCCAGCCTTCCACTGTTCCATTTTTGTTATGCCCGATGGGGCCCGACTGCGTGAGCCGGACATGACCGATCTCCCCGGCTAACTTTGACGCGCCCTGGTATAGCTGGCCGTTCAGAATAAGTCCGGCTCCGATCCCGGTCCCCATGGTCAGGAAGACCATGTTTTGAGTTCCTCGAGCGGCTCCAAATGCGCGCTCTGCAAGGGCGCCGGCATTCGCGTCGTTACCCAAAAAGCATTTCACCTTGAATTCGTCTTCCAGTATGTTCTTGATTGGAACGTCTCTCCAGGCAGGGAGATTGGGAGGCGACTGAATCACCCCATTGATCTCGTCCAGCGGACTTCCGCAACTGACTCCGATAGCCTGCAGATCGGCTAAATCCAATTGTTGAGCGGAAATTACTTCCCGAATTGCTTCTTTTATTCGCGCCAGGGTGGGCCTGGGGTCTTGATCGGCATTTGTCTCAAATGCAATGCGCCTCAGGATTGCGGGCGGCTCCGTGGAGAGCGCCACCGCTGTTTTTGTACCGCCAATATCAACTCCAACCAGCGCTGCTTTAGACATGGAAACCTTCGGCCATAGCCAGAGAATTGATCTCCAAATCGAGATTGACCTCAGCGGCAATCGTACTCTTAAACACTGACGGGTATCCATTCGACTCTGGCAGGCCCGGGGGTTGTGGTTTTGTGGCCTGTGGGGCGGCTTTTGCCCGGCACTCTACTATAACTTGTTGGTTCTAAAGCGACAGCTTGCTGGAAAAGGCACGGAGAGCCGGGGCCTTTTTCCACAATTGGAGCCGCACGACGCACCGGCGCGCTCCCGAGGCGATTGCGCTACGCTTGAATCCATATGAGTGTTTGCACGATCTGCGATGGAGTTGGGCTGGTTCGGGTGGTCAACGCCTCAGGGCAATGGGTCTCCCGCGCCTGCCAGTGCCAGGAGATGCTGCGCGAAGAGCGCCGCCTCGCCGCCGCGCACATCCCCGAGCGCTACCGGCATTGTTCCCTGGACTCATATGAAACCGTCTTTCGCGGTCAGTACGGCGCCTCAGCTTTCAAAAACCGTCATGCCGCCGACAAGCCTCAGGCCGACCCTTCGCTGGGCCGCGCCCTGATGATGGCGCGCTCGTTTGTGAAGGAATACCCGACAGATAAAGATCGCAAAGGGCTGCTCTTTTGGGGGACCATCGGCGTGGGCAAAACCCACCTTGCTGTGGGCGTGCTCAGCCGGCTGGTGCAGGAGTACGGCGTCAAGGGGCTCTTCTGCGATTATCGCGAATTGCTCAAAAGCATCCAGAACAGCTACAACCCGCAGGTTCAAACCACCGAACTGGAACTGCTCAAGCCGGTCTTTGCCGCCGATGTGCTGGTGCTGGACGACCTGGGAGCGCAGAAGCCAAGCGAGTGGATGTGGGACACGGTGGCCCTTATCCTCAACACCCGCTACAACGATAAGCTGACCACCATCATCACCACCAACTTCCCGAACGAGCAGGCCGGGGCTGGCTTCAAAGCCGATCCGGAAGGTAAGAAGCCCGCTAAAAGCGAAGACACTTTAGGCGACCGCATCGGCGACCGCATGCGCTCCCGCCTGGCCGAGATGTGTATCACTGTAGAGATCAACGGTGTCGACTTCCGCCAATTGGTCAAGGGCAAGCGCCCCGAGTGATCCAGCGCCCGATCATCTGTATCGTTTCGATACAGTCTGCGCTCAAAATACCCAAAGGCTGCACAGCAGCAAAAGCATGGCTGCGATGGTCAGGGTCTGGTAGACGAGATCGGCTGGCTGGAGGGGGTGATCCATCCGGGCAGCGTTCATGGCCATAGGGGTGGATGCGGTTTGGAGGGAGGTTCGCATCGTGCGCTGCCTTTCTGTGCCTTTCGGCAAGGGTTACGGATGAGGTGCGGCGCCGGTTCCCTGGACGCTCGACTCCTTAGACGCCGTACGCCCGCCGGGAGTGCCCGGCAAATCAAACAACATTGTGACACTGTATTGCATATCGGCCAATGCCAATAAAGCGTAACCCAATTAACAGGAATGGGGGATGCAGGGGTATTCCTTCGGTAACGGGTGTAGAATTTCGCTCGTGAGCTCTGATCCCAAATTTGATCTCTCCAATCCCCCCCCGGCGCAGGAACGCAACTGGCTGCCGCTGGCCATGGCTATCGCGGTCGTCCTGGTCGCCGCTGCCGTCGTGGTGCTGGTTTTCGAGCACCCCAGGCCTACAGCGAAGGTGACGCCCATCTCCGCGGCTCCAGACGCCTACGCCTCCAGCTTGCCCATCACCGGCCTGGCCATGAGCGAGTCTTCCAACCTGGCCGGCGGCAAGGTCACCTACCTTGACGGGCACATCGCCAACACCGGCGCCCGCACCGTGACCGGGATCACCGTGCAGGTGTTCTTCCGCGACGCCGCCCACGAAGTGGCGCGGAACGATACTCTGCCGCTCAAGCTCATCCGCATGCGCGAGCCTTACATCGACGTCGAGCCGGTCTCTGCGGCCCCGCTCACGCCCGGCGGCGGGCACGACTTCCGCATCATCTTCGACGCGGTCCCCCCACCCGACTGGGACGGCGCCTACCCTGAACTGCGCGTAATTCACGTCGAGACAAAATAGCCATTGAGTATGTTGCAATAACCGGGCTTGTGTCAGGGCACGACCGGGGTACCGGGGCACCCTCTGGGTCGGGTCGCGTGCCGAAAAGGGACGTAAAACAAGGGGCTTCAGCCCCTGAGGAATTGCAACCGGCCGGATTCCTGCCCGCCGATTTTCCTCACCGGGAGAGGTTTTTCCTGCCCCATTTTCCCCGTCCGGGTGTCCAATGAAAGAACTGCTATTTCCAGCGGAGGATGCGATGGTCAGGTGCGATGCGGGATTCGAGGGCAAGCGGAGACTGGCGAGGTGCGCGGCCGGTCTTGCGGTGCTGGTGCTTGCCGCCGTGGGGTTGGCCGCCGGCCAGGACGATCCGGAAGCCAGGCTGAAGGTCAGCGACAAGCCGCTGACCGCCGAGCAGCTTGCGGTCTACCGGGTGGTCCTGGGCAATTGGATGGCGCAGGAGATGCCTGCGCTCAACCTGGCCGTTCAGACGGTTCCGTTTCCAACCAGCGGAGGTTTTGATGCCAGCGGTTGCCTCAAAGACCTGGATCTTGAACCGGCTTCGCCCACAGTCGTCCATCGCTTTCGGCAACAGGACCTGGCGCAGTTGGGGCCGGCCAGAACCTTCACGCTCGTCGACCCGGACCGGCAGAGGAAGGAAGTTCACGACAACGATCCCGAAAAGACCATAGGCGATGGAAGGACGATTGAAGACGCCGTCCGCAACGGCTTCGCCCACGGCCTGGCCACCTTGAGCGAGATCCGTTTCGACAAGAAGCACAAGCACGCCATCGTCTCCTACGGCTTTTATTGCGGTTCACTCTGCGGCAACGGCGGAGCCTTGTTGCTGGAAAAGATTGACGGCGTTTGGCAGCGCAAGAGCCGCTGTGACGAATGGATCTCGTAGCATCATCGGCTTTCACTGAGCGGCAAGCCCGGCGCGGCTGGTCAGAGACCGGTAAAATCGACAATATATGGAACCAAGCAACCAAAGCCCTGCCGCCGCGGAGACCATCCCCGATACTATCCTGGACGGCAGCCGCTTCGTCCGCGCCTGCCTGCGCCGCCCGGTCGACCGCACCCCGGTCTGGTTTCTGCGCCAGGCCGGCCGCTACATGCAGGAGTATCGCGACGTCCGCAAGCACCACACCCTGGTGGAAATCTGCAAGCAGCCCGATCTGGCCGCCGAGGTCACCATCACCGCCGCCGAAAAGCTCGGCGTGGACGCCGCCATCATCTTTGCCGACCTGTTGCTGCCGCTGGAACCCATGGGCATGGACTTCGAGTTCCAGGCCGGCGAGGGCCCGGTGGTGCATCATCCCGTGCGCACCGCCGAGGACGTCCGCGCCCTGCGCATTGACCGCGCCGATGATCTGGCCTATGTAGCCCGCGCCATTCAGAAGGTCGCCGCCCACTTCCGCGACCGCCTGGGCATCATCGGCTTCTGCGGCGCGCCTTACACCCTTGCCAGTTACATGATTGAGGGCGGCGGCTCAAGGAATTACATCTATACCAAGCAGATGATGTACCGCGACTCGTTATCCTGGCGCCTGCTGCTCGATAAGCTCGTCAAGGTCCTCGAGGAGTACTGCCGCCTCCAGGTCCAGGCCGGCGCAGACGTTATACAAATTTTTGATAGTTGGGTCGGTTCGCTCGCCCTTGCCGACTATCGCGAGTACGCCTTCGAGGCCTCCAAACGCCTGGTCCGCTCGGTCCAGCAGATGGGCGTTCCGGTCATCTACTTTGGCGTCGAGACCGCGGGCCTGTTGGCCGAGATGGCCTCGACCGGCGCCGACGTCATCGGCCTGGACTGGCGCCAGCCCCTCGATGAAGGCTGGCGCTTGGTCGGCCATGGCCACGCGGTGCAGGGGAATCTCGACCCCATCACACTCTTCGCGCCCCTTGAAGTTCTGGAGCTGCGCGTCAAGGAAATTCTCCGCGCCGCTGGAGGGCGCCCCGGCCACATCTTCAACCTTGGCCACGGCATCGTCCCCAACACCCCTGTCGAAAACGTCCAGGCCGTCGTCCGCATGGTCCGCGAGTTCCGCCCACAATGAACTTCAGACCAGCAGCTTCCACAAATGCTCCGTGCCCCATCCTTTCGCCTTTTTTCTGGCGAAAGGGTGGGAAACCACTAACTCCAATCGGCCCATTCACGAGGAGGTCGTAAATGGCAAAACAAGCCGTCCTCTTGCTGGCCCACGGAACCCCGGAGACCGTGGAGCAGATTCCCGAGTACCTGCGCAACGTGGTCAGCGGCCGTCCGCTTCCCCAGCCGGTCATCGACGAGATTCAGCATCGCTACGCCCTCATCGGCCGCAGTCCGCTCACCGAAATCACCCTGGAGCAGGCCCGCCTCGTAGAAGCGGAACTGGCCGCTCAAGGCGAGCCTGTTCGCGTCTACGCCGGCATGCGCAACTGGCGCCCTTACATTGCCGATGTGGTCCGCCAGATGCGCGCCGATGGCGTTCGAGAGGCAGCGGTCGTCTGCCTGGCCCCGCAATACTCGCGCACCAGCGTGGGACTCTACCGCCGCGCCGTCGATGCTGAAGCGGCCGGCCTGCGCATCGACTTTACTGAGGGCTGGGCGCAGCATCCGCTCCTCGCCGAAGCCTTTGCCGAGCGGCTCCGCCCGGCGTTGAGCAAGCTGAGCGAAGAGGCAGGCGCGCCGGTTCCCGTTCTTTTCACGGCCCACAGCGTCCCCAGCCGGACGGTTCAACAGTCTGAAGCAGGCCAGCTCGCCGACCCCTACGCCGAAGAGGCCAAACGCACCGCCGCTTTGGTCGCCGGGCGCGTCCCAGGCATTCCCCAATGGTGGTTTGCTTTCCAGAGCCAGGGCGTAAGCGCTGGCCCGTGGATCGGGCCCACCGTCGAGCAGACGCTCGACGGCCTCGCCGCATCGGGCGTCCAGACGCTGCTCCTCCAGCCCATCGGCTTTCTCTGCGACCACGTCGAAATTCTCTACGACGTGGATATTCTCTTTCGCGGCTACGCAGTCAAACTCGGCATCCGCCTGGAGCGGCCCGAGTCGCTGAACGCTTCCCCCACCCTGGCCAGGGCGGTAGCGGATCTGGCTCGTCAGGGGCTGGCGCGGTTGCAGGCTTCAGCAGCCTGATCCTACGGCAGGAACGATGTGCTGAACCCTGACTGCATTTTGCGCCGGCCGGAGGATTAAAGAGGCGCCGAATTACAACTAAGGTACACTTCCGCAAGGCGCTTCAATCCGATAAACTGACTGTTTGGGCGATTGAGTGCGAACCTGATTGCCTGCATGGCTGAGGTCTGGTGGCAATAGTCAGATCCTTCGGATCAAATCCCGAAGAGTAATTCTAACCATTCAAATCGGTTGTTCTTTGAGTATGCCAGAGGTGGAGATTGCCCGTCAGACGTTCAAAACCATCAGTTGAAGGGGAAACTGAAGTCCGCTGTGCAAGATGCGGAGGTTCTCTGCGGCGGTTGTCGCGCAAAGGATTTCTGCAGGAAAAGATATTTTCTTTTTTCGGCTATTATCCCTGGGAATGTCCCTTCTGTCGAGAACCCCTCATGCTCAAAATGAGGAAACAAATTAGGAAGCACCGAGTCCACGCATCGGCCGCCGATTAAATTCGCAGCTTGCACACGCTTTAGAACCAGTCTCATACAAAACTACCTGCCCCACCAGCCACACAATATACTCCGAGTTGCCGCAAACAATAAACTGGCGCCTCTGAACCTCCTTGAGCGCTCAACCGCCCCAAATCATCCCTCCTCACATCGTTCCTTCGCATAGCTCCAGGCCGAAAATGGCGGATGTCCAGCATCCGGATCATCGGTCACGATGAATGGGTCCGGTCCAAAACCCGTGTACTGCGCATATCGTTCCGCCGCCGTTCCATCAAGTGAAGTCTCGTTCATGAGAAACCCGTCTACCATGCGTTTGCACGCCGCAATCGCCTCGTCCAGTGTGGCGAAATCCCCCATCTTATATCGTTCGCTCTCGTCCATGTAGTGGTAGTTGTCATCCACATAGATAGAATATGTATGTCCCGGCTTCGCCATATTGCCTCTTCCCGACCTCCCCATGCTCAGCTGACCAGCACAGCATACAAGGTCTCGGCCAAAACTGCGTACCGCTCCGGCGGTCGGATCATCGAGACCGCTTCTAGGAACGGAAAAAGTTCCTGGCCAGGAACAGCACGTTCGCCGGCCGCTCCGCCAACCGCCGCATGAAGTAGGGGTACCACTCGCGGCCAAAGGGAATGTATACGCGCACGTTGTAGCCCTCGCGAACCAGTTTGCGCTGCAGGTCGCGGCGCACTCCAAATAACATTTGAAACTCGAACCGGTTTGGGTCGATCCCATTCTGTGCGGCAAACGTTTTGGCTTCGGCGATCATGGCATAGTCGTGGGTGGCCAGGCCGTGATAGACCGGGCCGGCCAGCAGCAACCGGCCCAGGAGGATGAAGTTCGTATCCACGTCGGCCTTGCGCGGATAAGCCACCTCCGCCGGCTCCTTGTATGCCCCCTTGCACAGACGCACCCGGATGCCGCCGGCCAGCAGTTGTTCGATGTCCGCCTGCGATCGGTAAAGGTAGCTCTGGATCACGATTCCAATCGCCCCGCGCAGTTCAGCCTTCGCGTGGAGCCGCTGCACAATGTCCAGAGTGATCTGCGTCAGCCGCGAGTCCTCCATATCGATGCGCACAAAGTTGCCCGTCGCGGCGGCATGCCCGGCGAGGCTTTCGACAATCGTCTCGGCCAGCTTCGCTGAGAGTTCCAACCCCATCTGCGTCAGCTTGACGCTGATGTTGGCGTTGAGCTTCCGCGCGGCAATCGAGTCCAGCAGTTGGTGGTAGACCACGGCGGCCCGGTGCGCCTCCGCCTCCGTGGTCACGCTCTCGCCCAGCGAGTCCAGGGTTACAGCCATGCCCTGATGGTTTACCGCCGCGGCCGCGCGCAGGGCGTCCTCGATCTCCATGCCGGCAACGAACCGCGAACTCAGCCGTCCGCCCAGACGCGATCGTTCGACAAAGCGGCGCAGAAGTCGATTGTGGGAGAGTGCGATAAAGGCGGAACGCAGCAGAGGCATCGGACGATCCCCCCGGCCAGAGCCCTGGGCTCACCTGCCTTGCAATCCAGTTTCGCACAACCAGCCGCATGGGCTTCACGATGCGGCCATACGATTTCCAAATTAGTAAGTCCCGCTTACCGGATCTCGTAGATCGTGCTGCCGTGAGCCGGCAAGGTCATACCGATCTCTTTCGATTCCTTGCCGGCGACTTCAGTCCACACATTCTCAGCTACATGTTTCGCACCCTCAAGGCCAAGCTGGCTCCAGGTGGTGCGCAGCGTAACCGGCTTGTCGTCGAGGTTGAAAAAGGCAAAGTACTCCTTGTAAACCCCCGCCCCCGGCCCGTTGATCGTTCCCCGCCACACCCTGGCGTGTTCAAAGCCGGGCAGTTTCGCGGTGTCCACCTGACGGCTGTAAGTTACGTTCTGGTTCATGAAAAGCATCGTCTGATTGGTAATCAGCGACCGTGTAAAATCATCCAGCTTGGTCAGATTCGCCCCCAGAATCAGCGGCGATCGCGCAATCGCCCACAGCGTAAACTCCGTCCGCTGCTCATCCTGCGTCTCCCGCGACTGCCTTGGCTCGCCCATGCCCGGATGCGGCCCCAGCCATCCCCAGGGCAGCATATCCTCGTCCGGCCAGTTGCCCGGCTTCACATACACCTCCCACTTCGCCAACTTGTCGAATGCTTCCCGCACGCCGAAGGGATAATCCCCATCCCCTGCTTTATGCTCGAAGGTCCAGCCGTCCCAGTGGTCGTCGGAGAGGCGCCACATCTGTGCATATTTCCCAACGAATGCCGCATCTTCCAGCGCCGTCGGTCCCGGCGAAAGGCTCAGCACAATCGGCCGTCCCGTTTTCTTGATCGCATCGGAAATCTGCCGTATCTCCGTCGGCCGGAAGGGCCGGTTGCTGATGCAGTCCACCTTGATGAAGTCCAGTCCCCATCCGGCGTACAACTTCAGCATCGAATCGTAATAAGCCTGCCCGGCCGCATTGTCTTTCACGCCCCAGTTGCCCTCGTCCCACGGGCAGGGGCTTGTGGTGTCGGCCGCATCCACGGCATGAAAGCTCGACCCCGCGATGGGCAGGTTTGCCTCGACCACCTGGCGCGGAATCCCGCGCACAATATGGATGCCGAACTTCAGCCCTTGCGCATGAACCCAGTCGGCCAGGGGCTTGAACCCCGCTCCGCCAGCCGCCGATGGAAACCGGTTCTCCGCCGGAATCAGGATTCCGTTCCCATCCCACACGTATTTTCTCTGCTCCAGGTGCTCGCCGAAGGGATTTTCCATATACCACCCCTCGTCGATCACCGCATCCTGCCATCCGAACTGCACGATTCCCGCCAGCACAGCGGCATTGGCCTTGTAATCGTCTTCATTGATGGTCAGCCCATACGCATCCCAACTGTTCCACCCCATGGGCGGCGTGGGAGCGAGGGTCTGTGCGTGTGCCAGGGTTGCGGCTAAGGCGGCTACGGCAAAAACGGCGGCGATGAAAACACTGCGGCTGGTCATGCGGAAACATATACCACATCCGGCAAGGTTCTGGCAGTGGCGAAACCGTTGTAGTTCACACGGATTCCGATTCCGCCAGCCGTTTTGCCCGCCACAACGCGCCGTTCAAAGAGACTGCCGGTTCCGATGCCACCGGCATCTGCGGCGCCGCGGCATGGAGGCCGGCGAAGAAAGCCTCGCGCACCAGGGTTATCTTCTCCACCACGCCGCCGGTCCAGGCCACCGGAACCTCGCCCGCAATCCCGTGCTTGCGGCGCAGTTTGGCCCGCACCAAAAGCACAAACTCGACCAGGTCGGCCGCCGCCTGCTTTAGAACCCCTACAGCCACCGGATCGCCGGCCTCGGCCAATTCATTGATGGCCGGCGCCAACGCGGCAAAATCCGGTCCCGGTGTGCTGTTGCCCAGGTTCACCAGGTCATCCAGGCTGGGCGTGCCCCAAATCTCGCCCACCTTTTTTAAGATTTGCGTCAGCTCCTCGCGGTCATAGGCATGGAGCGCCCTGCGCACACTGTGAAGCCCAATCCAGTAGCCCGAGCCCTCGTCGCCCAGGCGCGAACTATAGCCGCCTGCGCACTCCCGGCTGCCGTCCGGCGCGCGGCCAATGGTATTGGAACCGGTTCCGGCGATCTGCAAAATGCCGTGGCCGCCTTTGAAAGCTGCGTCCAGGGCGATCACTTCATCGCCCACCACCTCGGAGCGCTCGACGCTAAAGTCTTTAAAAACAGCGGTGATCCACTCAACAGTCCCAGGCGCGCTGCAGCTGGCGACCCCGCACGAGGCGGCGCGCACGCCGGTTACGCCGGCCTGGGCATAGACATCTTTGAGCAGCGCGCGCAAATGTTCCTCGGCAGCCTCCGCGCCCACCCGCAGCCGCTTGATGGAACCGCTCTGGGAGTGAGCCAGAACCCGTTCACCTTGCACGATGGAGCCGCGGGTGTGCGTTCCTCCGCCGTCGATTCCCAGAATCACATTCATCGCTCGCTTGCTCCTTCTCTTGCCGGAATCTCCATCTTATCGCATGGGGAGAAGGGGCAGGTGAGGCGGGGCCTGCGGCACCCCATCCCGTTCAGGGTCGAGCCGGAGTGCTGGAGTTTCCCGGCTCCAAAACGGCATTACAATTTTCAAATTGGACCCAACTCAACATCGTTTCTCGTTCCAAGCCGTTTTATTTTATCTATGTCCGGCACGCCCGGCCTTATGTTGGGGCATGGCTCTCCATTGGAGGGAACAGTCCACCTGTGGGCCACGAGGGAAGCGATGACCGAGATCCCAACCGTAACTTTGACGCAAGCCGGCTCGACCAAGCCGGCTCACACCAGGGCCAGAGAACCGCGTTGGGAGTGGAGGCGCTGGCCCAGTCGTTTTTGGACAACCTGTTTTTTGTGCAGGGCCGGAGCGTCGAACGGGCGACGGTGAACGATCTTTTACGGTGGAAACGTTTTATGCCGAAGGGCCGGGCTCAAAAAAGGACCGCGCAACCCGAGGCTACGCGGTCCCAACGAGCACGAACTTCTTGTCGAACTTTACGCGAACTTCTTGAGCCGGGCGCTGACGTCGCCGGAGAGCCGCAGGATGAAGCCCTGAATGTACTCTCCGAGATCCAGCTTGTCGTTCTGAATGAGCGGCGTCAGGTCCATGCCGAAGTTGATCAACTCGACGGCATCGACCGCGTGGCTCTGGTGATAGGTGGCGTGAGCGCGGCGGCGCGCCATGGTTGCCAGATCGTAGCGCTTGCCGCCGGCGATCTGGGAATCGAACACGCCGACGAGCGAGGCCTGGATGTTCTGGTGGCCATTGACCGCGAAGACGACCTTATCGTCGTCCATCAGCCAATCGAGATCGCGCCACACTTCGCACCCGTACAATTTGCGCGGGCGTTGATCGGCAGGCAATTCGCGGATCGCGGCGATAGTGCGCAGCGCGGTGCTGACGTGCGTATCGTGCTTATCCGCGAGGTTGTGCGTGTAAACGACCTCGGGCCGGGTGGCGGCGACGATCGCTTTTATATCGTCCTTCGGCCCGGGATTCTTGGCATCTTTCATCACGCTGCTGCTGTGATCGAGAAAAGCGACGGCCGAATACTCGCCCACAAAAGCGGCTTTCTTCTGCTCGAGGCGCCGGACCACCTGCATCTCGTCGTTGGTATAGGCCCCATAGAGGCCATTGCGCGGGCTGCCCGCGCCGTTGGTGGCGATCACAGCCATGAACCACTTGTTGGGGTTCCCGAATCCTTCGAGAATGCCCTCCATGGACATGATCTCGATGTCGTCCTGATGCGCCGCGATTCCCAGGTGCGTAACGCGCTTCAGCGCATCGGTTTCATTGGCGCCATCCGGAACCCAGATCTCGGCTTTCTCCGCAGTCATTTTCATTACTTCCCTCCTTGAATTGCCGGCAGGCTGGCGGCCGCGATGGATTGTCCGACGCGGCGATTGGCCTCGTCGGGCAGCGCAACGGAGACGCGCGCTGCAAGCTCCGGAAATTCCGCGCGCAGCACTTCGAGGCTCCGTTTCAGGATGACTTCGCCACCCAATCCCGTCGTTACCCTGCCTAAAACCAACACGTGCTTCAATTCGTAGAAATCGGCGTAATGCGCAACGGCGTAGCCGAGATACGTGCCGATGGTTTCGTAAACCTGATGGGCCAGCGGATCGCCCGCGGCCATCTTGTTCTGGAGAACCACCAGGCGCTCCGGCAGGGGCATGCCCGGCTCGAATTGCATTCCGGCGCCGGAAGCCACGCGGTCAGAACCCTGCTGTGAGAAATACTGCACGCCGCAGCCGATGTCGCCCGACCACTCGTCGGCGGGGCCGTCCGCGCGGTAATCGACCGGAACGAACGCTAGTTCATTCAACCAACTGGTGATGTTGCCTTCGTGGTTGGCGTAACCGGCGGCCAAACTCGATCCGAGCGCGATGCCGAGCACCGGGTTTTCCTTGAGCGACATAGACCCGGCCAGCGCGGTCACTTCCCCATCGTTCACCACTTCCATGGGAACGCCCAGTTCCTCGCGAATCCGGAAGAACATCGTGGCGACCTTCTCGAATTTGTCCTTCGGGATACCGCGGTATAACGATCCGATACGCACGCGGTTGTTGATGTAGATGCCCGCGGCGCTGCCGCCCACCGCATCCAGACGCGGCATATGCGAAGCGGCGCGTTTGATGGAATCCATCACGCCCTGGTAGTGATACTCGGGGTCCGTTTGATTGCGCGGGTCCCAGACCACCTCTTCGGTGAACACCGTCTCGCCATTGACGACGGCGCTCGCCTTGCGGTCGCTGGCGCCCAGATCGAACCCAACGCGGCAGCCATCCAGGTGCCGCCCGAGCGGCATGGCGCTTTCCTTGGCTTCCGGAACGGCCTCGGCGGTGGTCACGACCACTTCGAACGTGTGCTCGTAAACGCCGCCCATGAACTCGTAGTCGAATTTGCGCGCGCCGGTGGGCGAATAAACTTTCTTGATATGATTGCCGATTTCGGCCGGCCCGCCGACGTAGACCTTCCATCCGCCGCGCTGCCACAGTAAGGCCTTCACGATACGCTCGACGTATAGCAGCGTTGCTTCCAGGTGACCCGCCTTCGGCGGAACCACCGTGGTCGAGAAGGTCGAAATCGCGCCGTCGCCGCGTTCGAGCGCCAGGCGCAACGGAACGCCGCCGTTGGCCGCGGCCAGTTCGCGGTACTTCCGCGAAAACAGCGAAGCCGGAAGGAAGCCCCGATCAAGGGGCGCTATGATTGCAGGATTTACTTCAATGCCCGCTACTTGTAGACCCATGTTGCTCCCTTAACCGGGTGTGTCCGCCGGCCTGACGAAGGATTCGCCAAACCTCGGACAGGCCCTTAACCGGGATTTCCTTTTTAGCTTCCTGATGTGTGTCAGTATACATCCAGCCGCCATCCTTTAGATCCAGCTTCTGCTGCCGCTCGATCTCCGGCAAGAGCAGTTCTTCCCAATCGTCGGCGCTGTGCACGTTGCCGGGCCGCAGCTTTGCCGCCAGACAGTCGCCCTCCCGATTGAACAACAATAGCGGATGATAGCAGGTGGACTCGAAGTGGCCGTTGTACGCGCTGTTCTCCTGCTGGCCGTACACCGGAATCTCGGTCGAGTCCATGTCCAGCACGACTCGCGGCGGGGAATCGAGGGCTTCCGCCTTGCCGATAAGTTCGCGGTTGATGGTGCTGAGGGCTCCGGGCGTGGCTTCCATCACGTCGTGGCCGGCCGCGCCGTGGATGTGCACGTCAAGAAAGGCTGGAGCCAGCGTTGAACCGGGATAGTCCAGAACGCAGGCCTGGCTTCGGGCAGGCAACTCGCCCGCCGAACGGGTGGAAATAGAAGCGATCCGCCCCTCCTCGATCGCGACCACGGGATGGTCCAGCAGACTGGTCCCGTTCCAAAGCCTCTCCGCAGTGAGCGCCGTAAGCATACCTTAGATTATTGCAGGCGCCCGTTCCGTCCGGATGGGCAGATTGGCTCGTTGAACGGCTCTGTGAAGCAGAAGGGTCACTTTTTTGTTAAGGTTTTGCCATGCACACGAAATTTCTGTCGGCGATAGCCGGTTCGGCTCTGGTCCTGGGAGCGGGGTTTCTTGCGGCGCAAACGGTAGACCTGCCTACGGGCAAACAATTGATCGGGGAGATTCCGGGGCATCCGCAACGGTTGAACAGCCTGCCGATCTCGATGGCTGTCTCTCCTGACCGGCGCTACGTGGTCACGGTGAATGCCGGCTATGGCACCTTCGAGTCGCAGTATGAGCAGTCGCTGGCGGTGCTGGATACACAAACGGGCACAGTGGCGGATTTTCCGGATGCCCGCACGCTGGCGCAGGTCGCCAAACAGACGCTCTACTCCGGATTGGCGTTCAGCCGCGACGGGAGCCGCGTGTACACGAGCATGGGTTCAATCTCCGACCCGCTCGGCGATGGCAAAGACAGGACCGGCAGCGGTGTGGTGGTCTACAGCTTCACGGCGGGCAAGATCGCGCCGGAGCGATTGATCCATCTACCGCTTCAGCAGTTGGCTCCGGGGAGAAAGACGAGGCTGATCGGCAGCGTGGAGGGCGATAAGGGAGTGCCGTTTCCGGCGGCGATCGCGGTAGTTGGGCGGGCGGACGCGGAAAAACTGCTGGTCGCCGATAATCTGTCCGACGATGTTCTGCTGCTGGACGCCGTCAGCGGCGCAATCGAGAAGCGGTTCGATCTCTCCGAAAGCGATGCCGTGCCCTCGACCTATCCCGTTGCCCTGGCGGTCTCAAAGGACGGTGAGCGAGCCTTTGTCGCGTTGTGGAATGCCTCGGAGATCGTGGAACTCAATTTGGCCAAGGGGACGGTGGGGCGAAAGCTGGCCCTGCTCAAGCCGCCCAGCGCGGTGGCTCCGGGAACGCACCCGTGCGCTCTCGAGTTTTCGCCGGATGGCAAGACCCTCTACGTCGCGCTCGCCAACCGCGATGCCGTTGCGGCCGTGAATGTGGGTGCGGGACAGTTTTCCGTAAAGGGGTACTTCGATACCCGCCTGCCTGCGCAAAGCTACTTTGGCGCGGAGCCCGAGGCGCTGGCGGTCAACGCCGACGGTAGCCGATTATACGTGGCCAATGCGGCCAGCGATGCCGTTGCTGTAATTGATACGAGAATGTTGACAAAGTCTACCGCCCGCAGGGCCATGGTGGAACCGATCGGCTTCGTGCCCACGGAGTGGATGCCCATCTCCATGGCGTTCATCCCCTCGGCATCCGGCGGAAAGCTGTATGTTGCCACCGCCAAAGGCAAGGGAACCGGGCCCAACAATGTTCCCCAACCGCAGACGGAGGAACTGAAAAAGAGGAAGTACTTGAGAACTACAACTTATATCGGCACGCTGCTGTATGGTTCCCTGGCTACGCTGGATGCTGCCGAGGTTGAGAAAAACCTGCCGCGGTGGACTCAGGTGGTGATCGACTCAAACCGGATGAAGGCCGCCGAAGAGAAGATTGCCTTTGCCGGCGATGCGCAAGACCGCATAAAGCACGTGATTTACATCATCAAGGAGAACCGGACCTACGACCAGATCTTCGGCGACCTGAAGAAGGATGGAAAGCCGGTGGGCAACGGCGATCCGAGCCTGACCATGTACGGCGAGGCGATCACGCCCAACGAGCATAAGCTGGCCCTGCAGTTCGGTGTGCTGGATAACTTCTTCGACTCGGGCGATGTGTCGGGCAACGGGCACGTCTGGTCCACCGCGGCCATCGGCACGGACTATCTGGAGAAAACCTGGCAACAGTCCTATCGCGGCAGCCAGAGAACTTATGACTACGAGGGCGCGGTGGCGCTGGGTTATCCGCTGCTGCAGAAGATTCCCGATGTGAACGAGCCTTCGAGCGGCTATCTCTGGGGCAATCTGGCCGCGCACGGCAAGAGCTACTACCACTTCGGCGAATTCATCTCCACCACCTTTTGCAACGAAGCGCGCATTACCGATCCGCAAATGGGTCCGTTGATGCAGGGCCGCGACTGCACGCGCAAGACGATTGCGCCGGGCGAGACGCTGCCCGAGGAGTGGGGCGGCGGCGTGAATAAGTGGGCCTGGCCCATTCCGCTGATCGCCGCCAGCGTTCCCACCAAGCCGGAGTTGGTGGGCCACTTTGCCGCGGAAGCGCCGGACTTCAATCTGATGGTGCCCGACCAGGTGCGGGTGGAAGTTTTCATGAGGCATTTGAAAGCGTGGGTCGCGGACAGGGAGCAGGGCAAGGACTCCATGCCCAATTTCGTCCTGCTGCGGCTGCCCGACGATCACACTGCGGGCACCCGCCCCGGCGGACCTACGCCCAAGTCCTCGGTCGCCGATAACGACCTGGCAGTCGGGCGCGCGGTGGAGGCCGTCTCCCACTCGCCCTTCTGGGACGATACGGCCTTCTTCATCCTCGAAGACGATGCGCAGGACGGAGGCGATCACGTGGACGCGCACCGCAGCCTGGCGCTGATAGTCAGCAAGTATGCCCCGCGCGGCGCCGATGGCGCGCCGTTTACCGCCGGGGCTCCATTTGTCGACAGCCGCTTCTACTCGACCGTAAGCGTGGTGCGGACCATGGAGACGCTGCTCGGCCTGCCTCCCATGAACAACAACGACGCCTTCAGCTCGCTGATCTCCACCCTGTTTACCGGCCCCGGCGATCAGCCCGCCTATGCGGCCGACTACTCGAACCGCGACAATAACCTGATCTACACGGCCAACGCCAAAACGGCTCCCGGCGCCAAGGAAAGCATGAAGATGGACTTCCGCCACGCCGACCATGCCGACGCGCAGAAGCTGAACGTGATTCTGTGGAAGGATGCCATGGGCGACGCGGCGGTGCCCGCGATGCTGAAAGAGCGCAGAAAGAAGACCGCGAAAGACGACGACGATTAGAGGCGTGCCCTCGACCTGCCCCATAGGAAATGACATCAGTTCCATGAACGGAGTATTCTTACTCACTATCGAGTAAATTTGCTGAAATTTCATACGGCGCCTCAATGAAACCACGCGATCGCGTAACTCTCTCCCTCAACCGGCAGAAGCCGGACCGCTGCCCCATGCAGATCAGCTTTACTCCGGAGTTTGCCCGGAGGCTGCGCGCGGATATGCATCTCAGCGGCCGGTCCGTCCATAATCCGCACGGCGGCGGCAACACCTACGAACTGGAGCGCGCGCTGGGCCAGGACCTGCTGCTCACATCGGTGGGATGGGCAAACTCGTATTATGCCAACGAGGTTTACTCCGGCGGCGAAGACAGCTACACCGACGAGTGGGGCGTGGGGTGGAAGAACTCTCCCTACGAAACCCGTTTCGGCTCCGGATTCTATACCGATATGGTCGGCCACCCGCTGGCCGACCGCCGTGCTCTCGACTCCTACCGCCCGCCCGACCCGCACCGCCCGGAACTGTATCGCGAAGCCGGGCATCTCATCGCCGCCCACAAAAGCGAGTACTGGATTGTCGGCGTCACCGTAACCACGATCTTTGAAACCGCGTGGGCTCTGCGTGGTTACGAGCAAATGATGATGGATTTCAGCCAGGATACGGAACTCGCCGAAACCATTCTTGAAATTCCCTTCCGCTACCATCTGGCAGCCGCCAAGCGCCTGGTCGAGATGGGCGTGGACATGATCTGGATAGGAGACGATTTCGGCACGCAGAGCGGCATGCTGATCTCTCCGCGCGTCTGGCAGCGCCTCTTCAAGCCCCGTATGGCGGAGTTTATCTCTACGCTAAAAAGCATCAACCCGCAGGTGAAGGTTGCCTATCACTCCGACGGCAACATCGAGCGAATCATTCCCGATTTGATTGAGATCGGCCTGGACGTACTGAATCCGGTGCAGCCGGCCTGCATGGATCCCGCCAAACTGAAGCGGCAGTATGGAGATAAGCTTTGCTTCTGGGGGACCATCGACGAACAGTTCACGCTGCCCTTCGCCACTGCGGAGCAGGTACGCGAGCAGGTAATCGAACGCCTTGAAACCGTGGGCTACGATGGCGGCCTGATCCTCGCCCCTACTCACCACGTGCAATTAGATACGCCGCTAGAAAACTTCTGGGCCATGGTTCATGCCATTACAGGCGAGCAGGGACCGGCCTAAGAAACCTGCAACCTATCCAAAAGTATCTGGGTGCCCCAGGTCTCGTCCGCCGCGGCGGAAGACCTGGGAGACCACAAACCACAGCCGGGTGCCCCATCGGGGCGCCGGAGAACCGGGGCACCCTCTGGGTCGGGGTCGGGCCCCGCGTCTTTTTTTGCGGCAAGGGTGGGAAACCACAAATCTCAAACGCAGCCGTTCTCAAGCCAATTTAAACTGTTCGCATGGTAAAGCGGATCGGAGTGCATCTGGGCACGGCGGGCGGAGCTTCAAACGCCGTCGAGCAGGCGCGGGAGATCGGCGCCAATACCTTTCAAATATTTTCGTCCAGCCCGCGCATGTGGCGCGCTCCCAAGGTGGACCCCAAACAGGCCGCGAGAATGCGGGAGCTGCGCGCCAAGCTCGACGTGGGTCCGCTGGTCATCCATACCAGCTATCTGGTCAACGTCTGCAGCCAGTCGGACGAGATTCGCGAAAAGAGCATCGCAGCATTTCGCGGGGAGATCGAGCGGGCGCTGGCGCTGGGCGCCGAGTACCTGGTGCTGCATCCCGGCTCGTGGAAGGGGCTTACGCGCGACGAGGGCCTCAAGCTGGCGGCGGACTCGATCACCCGCGCCATCGACGGCCTCGCCTGGCAGGCCAGCCCGCCGGGGCGGGGAACCGGCTTCCACATCCTGATTGAAAACACAGCCGGGGCGGAGTTTTCCCTCGGCGGCAGCTTTGAGCAGGTGGCGGAGCTGGTGAGCCGGCTCTGGGCTACCGCGCCGGTAAACGTATGTCTGGATACCTGCCACACCCACGTGGCCGGCTACGATTTGGTCACCGCCGAGGGCTACGCCGAGACCATGCGGCAGGTTAGTGCGACGGTCGGCTTCGACGCCGTCCGCGTCTGGCACATGAACGACGCCAAGGCCGAGCGCGGCTCGAAACTCGACCGCCATGAGCACATCGGCCAGGGAACGATGGGGATCGAGCCTTTTCGCCGCCTGCTCAACGACGAACGCTTCGCCCACGCCGCCTTCATCGCCGAAACCCCGGTGGACGCGCCCGGCGACGAGGAGCGCAATGTGCGCGTGCTGAAGAGCCTGGTGGAATAATGGTTACCGGTGAGGTTTGGTTATGTTGAGCACAGAACGAAAGCCCGTAAGCGTGGGCGAAATGCTGGTGGAGGAGTTCCTGACTCCCATGAAGCTGACGCAGGGTGCATTGGCGGAGGCGATGGGGGTCGAGCGCAAATTGGTAAATGAATTGTGCAATGATCGCCGCGCCGTGACTGCCGATATGGCGTTGATGCTGGCGCGCGTCTTCGGCAACTCGCCCGAGTTCTGGCTGAATCTGCAGCGCCGTACTGACCTGTGGGAGGCCCTGCACACGCCCAAGCGCCGCCAGCGAATTGAACAAGCCAAGGCGTTGCAGCCGGTTGCGTAAGGTAAATCTACCCGGTGGTCGAAGCATTCCCGTTTACACTTGAAGAGTTATGGCGGAAGAGAACGAACAACGCTACGACCCGGCGGCGATTGAACCCAAATGGCAAGATCGGTGGGCCGCGGACCCCAAGCTCTACGCGGCCGAGCCCGTTTCCTGCGGCAAGCCCAAGTACTACGTGCTGGAGATGCTGCCCTATCCCAGCGGCCAGTTGCACATGGGGCATGTGCGCAACTACTCGATCGGCGATGCGCTGGCCCGGCATATGTGGATGCGCGGCTATAACGTGCTGCACCCCATGGGCTGGGACGCCTTCGGACTGCCCGCCGAAAACGCCGCGCTCAAGAACAATACCCCTCCGCGGGAGTGGACACAGTCCAATATTGCCGCCATGAAGCGGCAGATGGAGCGGCTGGGCCTGGGCTACGACTGGGCGACCGAGGTGACCACCTGCCTGCCCGAGTACTACCGCTGGAACCAGTGGTTTTTCCTGCGCATGTACGAAAGGGGCCTGGCTTACCGCAAGAAAAGCAAGGTGAACTGGTGCCCGGAGTGCGCTACGGTGCTGGCCAACGAGCAGGTGGTGGACGGCTGCTGCTGGCGGCATGAAGAAACAATTGTGGAGCAGCGCGACCTGGTGCAGTGGTTCTTCCGCATTACCGCCTACGCCGAGGAACTGCTAGACGGCCTGGACAAACTGGATGGATGGCCGGAAAAAGTCCGCACCATGCAGCGCAACTGGATTGGGCGCAGCGAAGGAACGGAGGTCGACTTTTTCCTGGCGGATAAAACCGAGGGACTAGGGACTAGGGAACAGGGAACAGAAAAGGGACTAGGGACTGAGGGACTAGGGACTAGAATCCGCGTCTTCACCACGCGCGTGGATACGATCTTTGGCGCGACCAGTGTGCAACTTGCGCCCCAGCACGCGCTGGTAGCTGAGTTTACCGCCTCTGATCGGAAGCTGAAGGCTCAGGTCGACGAGCTACTCGAGCAGCAGATGAAGGCGCGCGAGGCAGGCGACCTGGGAGCGATCGAGAAGCATGGGGTTCCGACCGGGCGCTACGCTATCAATCCGTATAACGGCGAGCGTGTGCCCATCTGGGTGGCCAACTATATCCTGGCCGATTACGGCACGGGCGCCATTATGAGCGTCCCGGCGCACGACGAGCGGGATTTCGAGTTCGCGGCCAAGTACAGCCTGCCCATCGTACAGGTGATTCAGCCGGCCCAAAACGAGGACGGAGCGAAGCTCCCCTTTGTCTCGGAAGACGGCATATTGGTGAACTCAGGCGAATACAACGGTCTCAGCTGCGCGCAAGCCCAGCAGAAGCTCCAGGAGATTGCCGAGCACGGCGGTTTTGGCAATGGAACGGTTACTTTCCGCCTCAAGGACTGGGGCGTGAGCCGTCAGCGCTACTGGGGCACGCCCATCCCCATGATTCACTGCGAAAAGGACGGCCTGGTGCAGGTGCCGGACGAGCAGTTGCCGGTGGTGCTCCCCGAGCAGATTGAAATCACGCAGCAGGGCGGCTCGCCGCTGAGCCGCGTGCCGGAGTTCGTGCACACAACTTGTCCAAAATGTGGAGGCGCGGCGCGCCGCGAGACCGACACCATGGACACGTTTGTTGACTCGAGCTGGTACTTCTACCGCTATACAGACGCGAAGAACACGAACGCGCCCTTCGACTCTGCCGTGGCGCGGCACTGGTTCCCCATCGACCAGTACATCGGCGGCGTGGAGCACGCGATTCTGCACCTGATTTATTCGCGCTTCTGGACCAGGGTGATGCGCGACATGGGGCTGGTCGTGAACGACGAGCCGGCGCGGCGGCTGTTCACGCAGGGCATGGTCATCAAGGATGGGGCCAAAATGTCCAAGTCGAAGGGCAACGTGGTCTCGCCCGACGATATGGTGGCCCGCTACGGCGCCGACGCCACGCGCATGTACGCCTTGTTTGCCGCTCCCCCGGACCGCGATCTCGACTGGCAGGAGGACGGCGTGGCCGGGGTGAGCCGCTTCCTGGCCCGCGTTTGGCGGCTGGCGGTGAAGTATGCGCCGGTGGCCCGTGCTGCCCAAGGCCAGCAGCACGGCCGGCAAACTGAAGCGCCTGCCGGCACGTCGCTACGGCTGCTGCGCAAGCTGCACCAGACTATCGCCAAGATCACGCTGGACTTTGAGGGACGCTGGCACTTCAACACCTGCGTCGCGGCTATCATGGAACTGGTCAACGATCTTCAAGCCGCGGACGCGCAACTGGCCGCGGGCGATGTGCCGCCGCCGGTGATGCGCGAACTGCTGCGCACGCTGGTGCTGCTGCTGGCGCCGCTGGCGCCGTATCTCGCGGCGGAGTTGTGGGAGGAGCTGGGCGAAGAGGGTCCGGTGCTGCGCGCGCCCTGGCCCGTGAGCGACCCCGAACTGGCGAAAGAAGACGAGCTGGAGATTCCGGTCCAGATCAACGGCAAGCTGGTGACTGTGGTTCGCGTTGCAGCAGACGCCGACCCAAAGGCCATCGAGGCGGCCGCGCTCCGCGACGAAAAGGTGCAGTCGCGGGCATCTGGAAAAACTGTAGTCAAAATCATCGTCGTGCCGGGCAGAACCGTCAACCTGGTGGTGAAGTAGAGTGGCCGCTCCCCTGCGCGGGACCCAGACGCTAGTGGGTCAGATGGGCTGGGTCTTTGCGCGGCCCTCCCTCATCGCCATCGAGGTGGCATGGCGCTGGATCTTCGGTGTGCCGCTGGTGGCCGTCTGCTGGATCGAGGCGCAGCGGATACTCACTGCGCTTCCACTTGATTCCGTCGGGCTGACGGAGATCGATGCGCAGAACCCGTGGATAGCAGTCGTGCAGATTACCGACGCGTGGGCGCATTACCAGCCGCACGTGATGGCCGTGCTGCGCTGGCTTCTGCCGGTGGCCTCGCTGGGCTGGGTGGTCGTCTCCGGACTGGGCCGCAGCCTGGTCTTGAAACAGATGGAACCGCGGCTGTCCTTCCGTCCTTTGCAGATGATCGCCTTGCAGGCCGCATGGCTGGCGGCTCTGGGCATAACTTGCTGGGGGTGGTTCCGCTCCATCCAGTGGGTGGCGGCGACCCACATCACTCCTGTCGGCGAGCCGGACCTGGTGGGTTACTCCTTTTGGGTGATCTTTCTTTCACTGGGCTTCTTCACGGCGTGGGCGCTGGTGAACTGGGCGCTGTCGATTGCGCCGCTGGTGATGCTGCTGGAAGAGCGCTCCGCGCTTTCCTCCCTTGGCCAAAGTCTCAGGCTGGGAAAGGCCTTCACCAACAAGCTGATGGAGATCAACCTGGTGATGGGCATCGTGAAGCTGGCCCTCATCGTGCTGGCCATGGTGCTGTCGGCAGCGCCGCTGCCCTTCAGCGACCAACTGGGCCCCGACGCCATGCACGGGATATTTGCCCTGGCCACGCTCTTCTACCTTGTAGCCAGCGATTACTTCCAGGTGGTGCGGCTGAAGGGATTTGTGGAGTTTTGGAAGATGTTCCGGGGCAGCGAGTCAGCGAGCCCGCGAGTCCCTCTGAAAGTTAGCTAAATCCCAGGTCTCATCCGCCGTGGCGGACGAGACCTGGGGCACCCAGCTACTTCCCAATGAGTTGAGAGTCGAACCCGCTCTCAAAAGACCTTCATGTGGATGACCAGATACTTCTTGGGATCCTCGCGGATGCTCTTTACCAGTTGCTGGGCCTGGTCCAGGGTCTGGTCGGCGTGGTCGTAGAAGGAGCGGTTCTGGACAAACTGGCCCAGCGAACCTTTGCCTTCGTCCACGCTCTTGAGGATCGAGTCGAGACGGGTGACCGTATCGTCAAGTTTCTGCGCGAAGGCGGGATCTTTGGAGAACTTGCCCAGTGCGCCATGGCCGGCGTTGATCTCGGCTACCATTTGATTGGTGTTGGCGACGGCGGCGTTCAGGTTGTTATAGAACGAGTCGTCCTTGAGAAACTTGCCGGCGCTGCCCTTGCCCTCGCTCAGAGCGGTGGTGATCTTATCCAGCCGGTCGACGGCCGCGTTGGCGCGGGTATAGAGCGTATCGTCGTTGACCAGTTTGCCCAGCGAGCCTTTGCCCCCGGCGATAGCGGCGGTAACGGTCTGGAGATCGGTGGCGATCTGGGTGATCTTCCTGCCCAGTTCGGGGTTGTTGATCAGCTCGCCCGCGGTGCCGCGCTTGGAGTTGAGCGTATCGACCAGGATTTCCACCTTGCGCATCAGCGTGGTGATCTGCTCAATGGAGACCTTGCTGCTGCGGATCACGTCCTGAATGCTGGGCGAGCCGGAGGCCTTGAGTTCGGCGTTGTTGACTGGCATCGGTCCGGTGGCGTTTACAGAACTGATATCGACGTAGCTGTCGCCCAATACGCCGGCTTGGTTGATCGAAGCGGTCGAGTCGGTGTGCAGATCGTGGAGATATTCCCGGCCCACCTGCATGGTCACTTCCACCGGCGTGGGATTGCGCTCCCGGATCACTCGAACGTGGATCACATTGCCGATGGTGACGCCCTCGAGCGTGACCGTCGCTCCATCCTTGAGCCCCGCGGCATTCTCAAAGTAGGAGCGGAGCTTGATCTTGCGCGCAAACAGCCCCCCTGAGGAGCCGGACATGAGAAAAATGATCCCGATCAGCACGGCCAAAGCCGTCAGAACCAACGCTCCCACTCTCAATTGCGACCACTGAATCTCTTTGCGGCTTGGCACGGGACTCCTCTAGCTGAAAATGGGCCTGCAGGCGACGCCTTGAGAATAGCAGAAGAAGCGAATTTATTGTTTGTTTTCGATGACCACGCTGGCCATGGCCAGGCTGGCGGTGTGGGTGATGGAGAGGAAGGCCCTGGCTACGCCCAGGCGTGCTGCAATCTGCGCGGCGCGCCCGTGAAACCGGAGTGTGGGCCTTCCGCTCGGTTCGCGGACGACCTCGATCTCCAGCCAGCTCACACCGTAGCTGATGCCCGTTCCCAGTGCCTTGGCTCCCGCCTCCTTGGCGGCAAATCGGGCGGCAAAGCTTTCGGCGGAGTTGCGCTTATGCAGGCAGTAGGCCTGTTCCGCGCCGGTGTAGACGCGGTCGAGAAAGCGCCTGCCATGGCGATCCATGGACTGCTGGATGCGTCCGATCTCTACCAGATCGATTCCGGAGCCGATGATCATGCTGTCTACAAAGCTACATCATTTTGCATTTGTTGCGTTTGCGGGCATTCCGCCGCGCCGCATCCCACCCGGCATCGTGGCCGCAACCGGGGTGGCTGTACGCCTCCAATTACCAGCGCAAGGGATCGCCGAAGCCCTGGAAGGCGGGATGTGTCAAAGACGGTCAAGGGCCGTTCGACTCCTGCACAATCGTTATGCTGTGCTGTCCGGCTCCGATAAGACCGTTGTGAGGCTGACAATGCCGGACCGCGATACGGGACAAGCAATGAGCATCCCTTGGGCGATGCAGATGAGGGCCGTCTCCATAGAGGATCCGGCGCGGCTGGTTCAGACTCTCACAGGCGCAATTCTCGGCTGCGGCGGCTGGGTTCTGAGCCGCGGCGCAAACGATACCGGCACGGTGAGCATGTTGTTCGAGTTCGAGCGCCAGGCCTGCGTGGATATCTACAGTGTTTTGATCGCCGCCGGGCTGGAATTGAGCCAGAATGGGCATATCCGCTTTACCGAGCTCTGCCAGTGCACCCGCAATCACCATCAGGATTGCGGCACGGAGATTGCCAGCATCGACCTGGAGATTCAAACTTTTCCAGTGGAGATGGTGCACGGAGCATTCGCCCCCGAGGCGGCCTGATCGGGGCAGGCAGATTGCTCAACCGGCCTCGACCAGCCCATAACGCCGCTGCCATGCTTCTTTGAGCCGTGCCCAAACCCGCGCTCGTTCGGCTTCCGTCGCTTCGCCGGCCAAAGCCGGAGCATTGGCAAAGCGGGCGGCTTCCATTTTGGCCAGCTCCAGCAACTGCCGGTCACGCAGCAGGTTGGCCACGCGAAAATCGGGCAGGCCGGTCTGCCGGGTTCCGAAAAACTCGCCGGGGCCGCGCTGGTTCAGGTCCAGCTCCGCCAGTTCAAATCCATCCTGCGTGCGGACCATGGCGTTCAGCCGCTCCTCGGCCAGCGGAGAAACGCGCGGGCCGGTCATCAGAATGCAATAGCTCTTCGCCGCTCCGCGCCCCACGCGCCCACGCAACTGATGCAACTGCGCCAGGCCAAACCGCTCCGCGTGCTCGACCACCATCACCGTGGCGTTGGCAACATCGACGCCGACTTCGATGACCGTGGTGGCCACCAGCACGTCGATCTCGCCCCGCTGGAAGCGGCGCATGATGATCTCTTTCTCGTCGGCATCCAGGCGCCCGTGCAGCAGCCCCACGCGCAGGCCGGCGAGCGGGCCGGCGCTCAGCTTCTGGTGCATCTCCACGGCGGACTTCAGCCCGGATTTCGCTCCCGGATTGGCCTCTTGCACGGCCCTCGGAAACAGCTCCGCTCCTTTGACCATTCGGTTGGATCTTCGGGCGGACCGAGGCGGCGGAGCAAGAGGTTCAATGCCGGCCTCCGGGTCGTCGTGCGAGAAATCCAGCTCCGGCTGATCCTCCTTGGTCCCCTCGATGACCGGGTAGACGATGTAAGCCTGTTGGCCCTTGGCGACCTGTTTGCGGACGAAATCCCAAACCTCTTGAGAGCGCTCTTCGGCGACGCGCCGGGTAACGATGGGCGTGCGTCCCGGCGGCAGCTCGTCCAGAACGCTCACGTCCAGGTCGCCATAGAGCGAGAGCGCCAGCGTGCGCGGAATGGGCGTGGCGGTCATCACCAGCACGTCGGGCTCGGGTTGGTTGGGCTTCTTCATCAGCTTGAACCTTTGCAGCACGCCGAAGCGGTGCTGCTCGTCGACCACCACCAGGCCCAGACGGTCGAACTCCACCTTTTCCTCGATCAGGGCATGAGTCCCGATCACCAGTTGCGCCTCGCCGCGGTTGATCAGGCCCTGGGTGTGGCGCTTGCGATCCTCGTCCAGCGAGCCGGTCAAGAGCACGATGCGCGGCTTGCGGGACGACTTTTCGAGCAGCTTGCGCGCGGCTAAAAAATGCTGTGTGGCCAGAATCTCGGTGGGCGCCATCAGGGCCGCCTGGTAGCCGTTTTCCATGGCCACCATCATGGCCTGCAGGGCGACGATGGTTTTGCCCGAACCCACATCGCCTTGCAGCAGGCGGCGCATGGGGCTCGCGCTGCGCATGTCGGCCACAATCTCGCCCAGCGCCCGCTTCTGCGCCTTGGTGGGATGGAAGGGCAGCACTTCGCGGATGGCCTCGCGGACTTTGTCGGTGGTGGCGAAGCCGATGCCGGCGCGCTCCCTCATGCGGCGGCGCTTGAGCTCCAGGCCCAGTTCCAGAAAGAACAGCTCTTCAAAGATCAGCCGCCGGTGGGCAGCCGTCGAGGAGGCTTGCAACTGTTCAAAGGGCGTGCCTTCGGGCGGAAAATGAACTTCGCGCAACGCGGTCTCGAGATCCGGCAGTCCAAGCCGTTCCAGCAACTCGCGCGGCAGGCACTCCGGCACCGCGCCGCGCACCGATTCGAGCAGGTTGAAGATCACCTTGCGCTGCCAGCGCGAAGTCAGGCGGCTGCCCCCCAGCGACTCGTAAACCGGCGTGATGCGCCCCACTTCCAGCAGCCGCGTTTCGGCGTCGTCGCTCGCGTCGGGCAGCACCTCGAACTGCGGCTGGATCATCTTAAAATTTTGGCTGGAGCGCGACGGTTCGACCCGTCCGAAGACGGCCACCGTCTGCCCGGCGTGAAACTTGCCGCTCAGATAACTACCGTTGAACCAGATGCACTTGAGCGCCAGCCGGCCCTGCCCCAGGGTCAGCTCGAAGATGGGCATCTTGCGGGTGCGCAGCAGGATCGCGCCGCGCACCTCCGCGATCACGCTGGCCATCTCGCCGGGCTTCAGTTCGTCCAGGCTGCGCGGATTCTGGCGGTCCTCATAGCGGAAGGGCAGGTGGTAGAGCAGGTCCTCGGCGGTCTGGATGCCCTTCGCGGCAAGCATCTCCGCCACTCGTGGACCCACGCCACGCACATACATCACCGGAGTGTCGAGGCTGGGCACACTCAGGATGCTAAATGGCTAATACACGAAGGGACAATCCCGCCGGGTATCCGGGACCTTGTCAGGTTGAATCCATGGCCCCATGGGGGCGCTGCCACGTGGCTCCTCTAGGATTCCAGAGCGCTTGGCCGGAAATAGGCCTCAACCGCCTGTTTCAAAGACGCGCGATCAAGATACGGCTTTCTGTCTTCGTATCGGGCGGCCCAACAGACCTGGTTGACAATATCCCGGGGATAGCACGATCGCAACTCCTGCTTGAGAAACCCGTGGACGTAATCGATCAGATCGTAGGGTATGCTGGCGTCAAATTGGATTCGATGATCGGCGGTCACCCGGCGGAAAATCTCGCAGAACTGTTCATCTGAAACCGCGCCGATATTGATCTTCGTTTGAATCCTTCGCAAAAAAGCGGGATCTACCAACTCGGCTGGATCCATGTTGGATGCAAATACCACCAGCATCTCGAACGGGATCTCAATTTTCTTCCCTCCCGCCAAAGTAAGAAAATCGATGCCGCGGTCAAGGGGAACGATCCAGCGGTTAAGCAGTTCCGCCGGGCGAAGCCGCTGCCGCCCAAAATCGTCGACGATCAGGACTCCATTATTGGCTTTCATCTGCACGGGGCTGATATAGAATTTTGTATTCGGGTTGAATTGCAGTTCCAGCATCTCGGCCGTCAGTTCTCCGCCGACCAGAATTGAGGGGCGATGGCAGAGCACCCAACGCTCGTCCCGGTTTGCGGGTTCCATCTCCGGTACGCGTTTATGCACCGCGGGATCGTAAACAGTGATGATTTCACCATCTACTTCCAGAGCGTACGGTATCCAAACCTCATCCTCGGCAAGCACCCGCGATAAAGTTTCGGCCATGGCGGTTTTTCCGACTCCTGCCGGACCATACAGAAAAACCGAGGACCCGGAGTTAAGCGCGGTTCCGAACTGTCGTAACGTCTTGCTGTCCATCACCAGATGGGCAAAAGCGCGCTCAATGTCGCTGGGATGCACCTGCACGTTCCGAACGCTCTGTTCGCGGGTCTGCTCGACATAACTCTCCAGAGACACCGGCGCGGCGCCGGCATAGTGACTCCGGGATAGCAGGTCCACCGCTCGCGCTCGGCCTTGAGACGTAATGGCAATTTGAGGATCATTGCTGGTCATTCCAGTTACCTGGCAGAATTGATCCGCTCGTAGCCGGTAAAAAAGTTCGGTTGCCACCGCATAGCTCAGCCGGGTCTTTTCTGAAAGCTCAAGAACGGAGAGCGAACCGGATAAGTAAAGAATTTTTAATGTCAGATCCTCGAGAACGGACTGTCGTACGTCAATGTCTGCAATTGCCTGGGGCCTGAATGCCGGTCCAGCCATGGCCTCGGCTTCGGCTAAATCGTGTATCGCCATCAAGGTTGCCATGTTGTTCTCCGAACTGCGGATATCAATGTAACCCTATGCTGTCGCCGGGAAGCCCGTTTGGCAACTCACTTTTGTAGTTTCGTGGCTATACTTTAGTCACATACTATATAGCTCCTTTGTGTTACTCCCATCTCAAGGTTCAAGGGCAAAAGAAGCGGACGTATAGGAGGGAAGTCGAGCCAAACTGCCGAAAATATGTCTTTTAATAGAAATGAATCATCTGCGCACTTCGACTCAGCGGCAACTCGGAAGGTGCCGCAGTGTGGAGGAGGATGAAGGGCTTGGTTGAGTGAACGGCAGCGGCGGCATTTGAACTCGGGCGGAATACTTTGCGTATCCCTGTGTATCCGGGCTGGTTACGATCCGCGAATGGGAGGGCTTTGTTACACTGCTCCAGAGACCGTTCCCCCGGTTTACCTGGAGTCAATCTCTAAAAAGAGCGGCGGGAGAATCCATGCCAGTTGTCGAACTCGCGGGAGTGACCAAGGCCTACGAGAACAAGGTTGCCGTCAGCAACCTGAGTCTAACCATCGATGCGGGCCAGATGTTCGGCCTTCTGGGGCCGAACGGGGCGGGCAAAACCAGCTCCATTCGCATGATGATGGGCATCACGATTCCGGACTCGGGACGGATCAGCCTCTTTGAAAGACCATTTGAGCGCAAGAGCCTGGAGCGCGTGGGCTATCTGCCCGAGGAACGCGGCCTCTACAAGAAGATGAAAGTCCTGGAGCAATTGGTCTTCTTCGGCCAGTTGCACGGCCTCGCGGCCGAAGAGGCGCGCAAGCGGGCCATCGACTGGGCCGGGCGCATGGAGATTGCCGACGCACTGGCTAAGAAAACCGATGAGCTCTCCAAGGGCATGCAGCAGAAGATCCAGTTCATTGCGTCACTGCTGCACGATCCGGGGCTCATCGTCATGGACGAACCATTCTCGGGCCTCGACCCGGTGAATGCGGTGCTGGTGGAGCGCACTCTGCTGGAGCTCAAAGACCAGGGCAAGGCGATCCTGCTTTCCACCCATCGCATGGACCAGGTGGAGAAGCTGTGCGACTCCATCTGCCTGATTGACAACGGCGAGGCCGTGCTGGCCGGCAATCTGCGCGAGATCAAGGCCAGCTACGAGCGCAACCGGGTGATCGTCGAGTTTGAAGGCAGTTCCGCATTTCTGAATAGCGACGAAATCGCGGAAGCAAAAAACTACGCGGGCCACTCCGAGATACGGCTCAAAGAGCACGGAAACGCCCAGAAGCTGCTGCACGAGGCCGCCGCGGCAGCCACCATTTATCGTTTTGAACTGGTCGAGCCCTCGCTTGAAGAGATATTCATCCAGACCGTGGGAGGAAAATCCGATGCGTAACATTTTTCTGATTGCCAGGCGAGAATACGTGGAGCAGATTCGGAGCAGGGCCTTCAAGTTGTCCACCATCGGGTTGCCGGCGGTGCTGGGGCTGGTCCTCGGCGTCACGTACCTCTCCACCCTTGGCCTGGGCGCGAACAAACATTTGGCCCTCGCCGCCGGCGACGCGACTCTGGCCAACGATATTCGCGGCCGGTTGCTGAGCGGCAAGGATTCCAAGGCCGTCATCGATGTCGTGGCTCCGGCCACGCCTCAAGACCGCGCAAACCTCGTCGAGCAAGTCCGGACCAAGGCCATCGACGGACTTTTGTCGATCGAAACTCCCACTGGTGGAGCGCCAACTGCCACCTACATCTCCCGCTCCTCGGGTGACTTCATGACCACTGCCCGGCTGAAGTCTGCCTTGAACGATGGCCTCGTGGATGAACATTTGACCGGCTCCGGCATGAAGCAACGTGATGCCGATGCTTTGTTGAAGGGCGTTTCCATCGCTACCTTCCAGGTGAAAACCGACGGCCTGCTGATCAAAAACAATGCCGAAGCTTCCTTCTGGAAGGGATACGTGATGGCACTGCTGCTCACCATGACCACCATGATCTACGGCCTGAACGTGGCTCGCTCCATCATTCAGGAGAAGACCTCGCGCGTCTTTGAAGTGATGCTGGCGACCGTCAAGCCGAGCGATATACTGGCCGGCAAGCTGATCGGCGCGGGAGCCGTGGGCCTGACGCAAATCGGCATCTGGCTGGTTGCCGGCGCGGCGATTCTTGTCTCCCCTTTCGCCGCCGCCGCGCTTACCGGCGACTTCGCCGTCCAATTCTCATGGACGGAGTGCGTGCTCTTCCCGGTCTACTTTGTGCTCGGTTACGCGCTTTTCAGCTCGTTGTTTGCGGGCCTGGCCGCCACGTGCGAAACCGAGCAGGAGCTGCAGATGTATATGCCGCTGGCCGCTGCGCCCACCTGGCTCAGTTTTGCGATGATTCTGCTCATCATCAACGATTCCAACTCAATCTGGTCGATTGCGGCTTCGCTCTTCCCGCCCACCGCGCCTATTGTCATGTTTCTGCGCATGGCCTCGCAGACGCCGCCGGCCTGGCAGTTTGCGGTTTCCATCGGCCTCCTGATCGTGAGCATCTGGGCCACGCTCTGGTTCTCATCGCGCCTCTATCGCGTGGGCATCCTGATGTACGGCAAGCGGGCCACGCTGCCCGAACTGCTGCGCTGGCTGCGTTACTCCTGAGCGGAGTGAAGCGGAGTCGAAAGCCTGCCCTGAGCTTGCCGAAGGGATCTGCGTTTTGGGTGCTTACACTAAAATCATGAGTGTGAACCCCGAAGCCAGCCCCAGATTCACGCTCGCCCAGCGCCTTGTGCTGGCCGTAGTACCGCGCGTGGTTTGGGCGCTGTTTTCGGTCATCGGCCTTACCTGGCGATTTGAAGTCATCGCCGAAGAGGGCGTTACTCCCCTCCTGTTCGGGCTGGGAGCAGGGGCTGAGATTTACTGCTTCTGGCACCAGTGCGTGCTGCCCTGCACCGTGTACTTCCGCCGCACCGGCGCTACCATCCTCGTCAGCCGCAGCTTCGACGGCGAATTGATTACGCGCATTCTCCGCCTCTTCGGCTTCCATGCCGTGCGCGGCTCCAGCTCCCGCGGCGCGCGCGAGGGACTGCTGGGACTGGCGGAGGTGATCGAAAGCGGCAACCCGGCCATCTTTACCGCCGACGGGCCCCGCGGTCCCATCTATCAAGCCAAGATGGGCCCCATCAAGCTGGCGCAAATGACCGGCGCGCCCATCGGCGCTTTTCACCTCGAACCCGAGCACGCCTGGACCATCCGCTCCTGGGACCGCTTTCTGGTTCCCATGCCTTTCACGCGGATTGTTGTCAGTTGGGGACCATGGACTCGCGTTCCTGCAGACCTGCCCTCAGAGGATTTTGAACGCAAAAGAGCGGAGCTCAACGCGGCCATCGAACGCGCCCGCCTGCGTGCGCTCGAATATTTCAAGAAGGCGGGATCGTGAACGGCTTGCGTATCGATACCTTCGATCTTTGGAGTAAGAATGGGTGCCCCACCCTCGCCGCGTACTTGTTTTTGCGGCTAGGGTGGGATGGTGTCGAACACTCTTCTGGGACCGTGACAACAAGGAAGGCGCACCCATGAACGGCCTGCGCGTTGCCGACTTCGACTTCGACCTGCCCGAGGATTTGATTGCGCAGCAGCCTCCGGCCGAGCGCGGACAGAGCCGCATGTTGGTCATGGATCGCGCGACTGGGGCTTTGCGGGATGCGAGCTTTGCCGAGTTTCCCTCGCTGCTTCAACCAGGCGACTTGCTGGTCCTCAACGACAGCCGCGTAATTCCCGCGCGCCTTTATGCACGCCGAACGCTGCTCCGCGACCATGAGAAACCAACTGGCCGCGTTGAAGTTCTGCTCACCGAGCCTACCGTCCCACAAATGCTCAATGTCACACAACTGCCGGGTGTCCCTGTCATCCTGAGCGAAGCGCAGCGGAGTCGAAGGACCTGCGTCTCGTCTTCTGCGGAAAGGGTTGGAAACCACGAACCTGAACCGGCGACAGGCGAAAATCTATGGCGCGCACTGGTCCGGCCGGGCAGGAAAGTCGCCATCGGCGAGCGCTTGGTTTTTCCCGGACCCAACGGAAAAATCGAGCTTGAAGCCGAGGTCCTAGAACGCGGCAAGTATGGCGAACGGCTTCTGCGCTTTGAACCCGTCGACGATTTTCTTGCCGTCCTCGACCGTATCGGCCACATGCCGCTGCCGCCCTACATTCGCCGCAACGATGAAGATGCGGATCGCGAGCGCTACCAGACCGTCTATTCCCGCGAGCCTGGCTCGGTAGCCGCGCCCACGGCCGGCCTGCACTTTACTCCGCAAATGCTGGACGCGCTCACAGCCAGGGGCGTTGAAGTAGCGCGCATCACCCTGCACGTGGGGCTGGGCACCTTTGCCCCGCTCCGTGTTGATTTGTTGGATGAGGTTCGCCTGCACCGCGAGCGCTATACGCTCTCAACCTCCGCTGCCGATGCGGTGAATCGTGCCGCAAGCGAGGGTAGGCGCATTGTGGCCGTGGGAACCACGGTGGTGCGGACGCTGGAGCACTGTGCGCTACAGGCCATTGCGGAAAAACGCAAGAGTACGGGTGAAATTGGCGAAAAGCATCCCTCCGGGCCTAAAGGCCCAGTCGATTTTGCTGGCTCTGTGCGGGGGTTAAAACCCCCGCCTCCCTCCAACACGAGTTCTTCCCTGCATCCGTCCGATCCGAGTTTTTCCGCAGGTTTTCGCGGTGGCGGCGGCCTGCTGGCGCCGCATTCCGGAGTGACGGAGATCTTCATCTCGCCCGGCTTCGAGTTTCGGCTGGTGGGGGCTCTGCTCACCAATTTTCACCTGCCCCAATCAAGCCTGCTGATGCTGGTGAGCGCGTTTGGCGGGCGGGAGCGGGTGATGGACGCGTATGCCCACGCGGTTCGGGAGAAGTACCGCTTTTTCAGCTACGGGGATTGCATGTTTCTTGGCTGACGGAGAGATCAGGGATCAGAGATCAGAGATCAGAAAAACACGCCGGTTTGGTGGATTCCCAGGTCCGAAAATCCGGACCTGGGCCACCCGCCCATCAGCCGGTAGTCCGAGAGCAGGTGATTTATTCGCCTCTCAGAGAGAGTGTTGAGAAACGCGAGGGCGATGGATTGAATGCTCGGGCAACGGATTTCACGTCCGCTTCATGCGATGCGAAATTCTTTCTGTTATCAAAGAGCATTACGTTTCCCAATCGGCTGAAACCCGTTTGACCCTCGATAATCAACAACTTTGTTTGAGTGTGAATCAATGCAAGTATCCGCTCTTGACACGAAACTTGCACCGCGAGTTTACGGCCACTGGTTTCCATCGCATCTCGCTTCAGTTCAAGCCAATCGCTATATGCCTGCTTGTCCGCGAAGACTTCAATGTCGCCTAGCCTGTAGGCATCTTCGATGCCAACAGCGAAGATCCCAAAGCGATCCTTTTCGCGGAGCTTCCCGCCAAATTTAGTGATGTTTTTCATCAGTTGACGCCCTGAATCTGAATTGGGGTGCTTGCATTCAATGATCAGTCCATTAACCTCCATCTCACCTATCGGATCGCTGGGGTCATCGAGGAAGCTGGGCTGCAAGCCATTTTTTAGCAAAATCGAAGCGATGAAGAGTTCGTATTCGAAATCTTTCAAGTAGATGTCCTTATTTTCTGCTGTGCCAGGAATTCCGAAATTGATTGTTCCAGTTCCCATCTGCTTGAGATGTCTGGTTATGTCAAGGCCACCGGACTGACAAGTAACAATGCTCTCCGCAATAGCGTAGATCACATGGGCTGCTTCAACCGTTCTGAGTATCGTCTGATTGTTGGCTGGCTCCTTGGATTTCACGCCGTCTGCAAGTTCCTTTGCCTCAGCGAGAGCCTTCGCAACCGGGCTATTCCCATTGAGCTGGATATGGGCTTGTTGGTAGGCGCCACGGATCGCGTCTGCCCTACGACCCAATTCATTCCAGAACTCTTCGTGCAATGTGAGAGATGACATGAAGATTATTCTAGCAACTTCTATTTTTTAACTCAAATCCCTTGACTTGTGGTTCATTTCTTAATCTACTACGAACAATTGATGCCCAGTTCTCAATTTTGGAACCAGGGAAACCCCAAAACCGACCGCAGAGAACTGACTAGAGCGTGTTTCAAAAATAGGTTCGGCCTCAAGTTAAGCACTTACTTGTGAGGCGGATGCAGTGTTGAGCTTCTGTCATGAAGAAGCGGCAGAAGGTGTTGACTGATGCGCAGTGGGA